>CEOH01036009.1_pt1 | contig 13192 bp, 14 predicted proteins | sample 530311 | NCBI WGS metagenome assembly CEOH01 (sample SAMEA2619923, study PRJEB7988) | marine metagenome | biome: marine biome (ENVO:00000447); feature: deep chlorophyll maximum layer (ENVO:xxxxxxxx); material: "saline water (ENVO:00002010), including plankton (ENVO:xxxxxxxx)" | depth 60 m
TTAATAACTTCTTTATCCATAGATCCGAATTTTCTTCTTGTTACTGTTTCACCTCCATCAGGTGATTCATAAACCCAAGGCGGGGCTTCAACATCATTAAGTGATACATTTTCAAAACCACTATTGTAAGGGTAATTAAAATGATGTGCTGATCTATCATCAACATCAGCAAGTTCTACATTAGGTGGCCAAGGACTACCAGGCGTCCACTCATATCCACCACTCTTTTCTATCCAATCTAATTCTTTATCTAAATCTATATCTTTTGATCTCGATGCATTAACAACTCTTTCAGCTCTTTCTCTGTCCTTTGGATCAGTGAATGGGTTTTCCCTATCTGGATCATTACGTTTGTAATCATACCAAGCATCAGAATGTTCTTCTTTATCAGTCATAATAGGGTACTCCTTGTCAATTGTTCCATTAAGCACATCATGTAATAGGCTCCATGAATTTATCATACCACTTCCTCGGTATGGATGTCAACTGTTTCATCAACTTTATCATACAAATCTAAAAAGGATTGTTTGGTTTCATCATCAAAACGATTAACACACACTTTAATAGCTTTTAACTTATCACCAAATATGTTATAGGCCTGAACAATATGTACTAATCTACGAGTTGATATAATTTCATCAACTCCACCTTCAAAAAATGTTTTACGAATAATATCAGCCCAATCTGTAAGTCTCTTACAGAAAACTGCATCACTACATTGATTCTCCAAAATTTTCTGTTCGATCTTAGAAGATGGATATTCTTGTTCTAAAGTAATTGGAAATCTTTCTAAGAAAGCCTCATTAAGAACATTAGTTCCAATAAAACGACCATCCTCAGAACCTTTACCTTTTGTGTTTGCAGTTGCGATAACATTAAATCCAGCAGCTGGTTTCACATAACGACCTACCTTTTTAAGGAATACACCTTTACCCTCAAGGATAGATTGTAAGCAAAGAATCTTATTAGATGCAAGATCTATTTCATCTAAAAGGAGTACAGCTCCCCTCTCCAAAGCTTCAACGACTGGGCCATTATGCCAAACAGTGTTACCATTAATGAGACGGAAACCACCAATAAGATCGTCTTCATCTGTTTCTATTGTGATATTTACACGTATTAACTCTCTATTTATTTGTGAACATGCTTGTTCTACACCCATTGTCTTACCATTACCAGAGAGTCCAGTAATGAATACAGGATAGAATCTACGTGAAGAAATAATCTTCTTTATATCATTGAAATTACCAAACTTGACAAAGGTATTATCGGATGACGGTACTAAATTTTGTTTCTCTACAGTAGTTGTTGCTACTGTTTTTTCTAATTGTTTTCTAGCTTCTTTTACTGTCAATTCCCATACACCACGCTTAACCTTATAACTCTCCAGTCTCTTTGTTACTGTTTGGTATCTATGGCCTCTCATTGCACAGAAGGCTCTAATATCTCCAGTAGTAACACGAGTACCATAAGTATCTCTTAGAGAGTTTACAAGATCAGCAGGAATCATTTAAGTCAATTAGTTATGTATATAATAATTATACACAAAAAAAGACCCCAGTGAAGGGGTCTTGTGCAGCTTATTGAACTGTCTCTAGTTCTTCTACTTCCACATCTTCAAGAGCATCTTCGATATCAGAATAATCTTCATCTTGAACGTCATCTTCGATTGGAGCACCAACTTGTGCTAGGAAGTCGTTAGGTAGTTTTACAAATTCAGAGATTGAGATCTCATCAACAATTTCATTCTCACTTTCAAAGAGATGCTGTGCATACTCGTTATATACACGTAACAAGTGGAAAGCAACACTCTCAGCTGCCTTACCATTAGCCCGTGGAGAAAGATAGTTCTTAGGAGTAAAACCAATCTGTTCATTCTTCCATTTCAAAGCCTGTACTAAGATAGCAGGCACAAATGGGAATTGTTGACCAAATACGTTACGTTTCTGTAAGAGGTAACATACACCCATGACCAAGTATACAGAGAACTCAGCACCTTCATTCTGGTTCCAAGAATTACGTAATAACTCAACTGCATTAGTCAAGTTCTTGTTAAGACTTGTGGCCTTAACCGTAGAGTAATCTTTGGATAACTGCCAGATACCATTGATCTTCCGTGGATCATGGTGTTCTTTCTGGAGTTCAGTTAAGTACTGGTTTCCAATATGTAGACCAGATAGTTCTAGTCCAGCATATACACGTAGAGCGTTCTCATCGGAAGAACGAACTGCTGTAGCAAACTTCTCTTCTGGAGTAAGTGCTTTTGGAGTCTCAGCTTTTGCACGGAAATATGTACACGCAACTTTCTGTGCATCGATGCTCTTACAAGCATCTTTCTTAATCATGATACAGTTGAACCACTGGTTCTCAGGAACCTGATTCGCTTCCCTAGCCGCTATGTTTCCGACTGTTCTATGTCGTGCATCGAAGTTAACAACTTCTTCACTTCTTGCATCATATAGAATATCACCTATACCTGCAAGTACAGGATCGTAACCTGAATCAAATAGGTTAGCAAAGTGCTTAGGATAGAATGTACGATTGTAGAAGGCATCAATCTTTTGGCCTCTTGAAGGTCGATACATGAACCCCTGCATGAAGTTCTCTGTCTCGAATTGAGGAATAAAGATTACTTTACTTCCACGCTCCATAGCATCTGCGGCATCTCGCAGTACTGCTGGCATATCTTCGATATCATAATACTTCTGGACTGATTCTCCAGCTATTATGACACCTGCATCAATCTTATTGCGTAAGGTCGCACTAAGAGATTTCCAATCGTTTTCGATTGGGTATAATGTATTTACTTTTTTTGGCATAGTTAAAAGGATACTATGAGAATTATTCAAAGAAAGCAACGTCGCTTTGAATTTTTTGCATAAGAACCATTGTTCTTTTATGAACTCGGCCCTTCCACCCATACCACTTTGTTGGTTTCCCTACATCGTGGGGTGGTTTTTCACCGATAGAATAATACTGATCGGCAGTAACGTCAATTATATATCCATCCTCCGAGTTTGTCAACCACCAGTGATCTTCTCCCCTCCAGTCCTTACCACTATAAGAAATTAGAGTATCACAATCTAAAAGATAATACATGGCCTGAGTTGAATGATAACAATGGCCATATAAAGGATTTGTCTCGTTTATCTTTCTATATTTTTTAGTGAGAAGATCTGGAGTTAATGCATCTTGTATTTTCTGTTTTAACAATTCTACATATCCATAGGTATAAGGAACCTTCTGATAGACAAGAGTAGTAGATTTAGTAACTACCCAATCTCCATCAACTTTTGTATAAGAGTTCCTTACTAACCTATCCATAATTAAGCAACCAATTCAACAAACTGGCATAATACTTTTTTATTTAGCTTCTTACTGGTAAGAGACTTTCTAAAAGCACTACGGATCTGAGCTTTAGTGGCATCTTCCTGTACTTCAAACTCTGAATCATTTGATAGAGTTTTAGAATTTAATGCAAAATATTTTTGATACCCAGCATTATCAAGATAAGTAGATTTAGTCTTTTTCCACTCAGCAGTTTTTCTATCAAACTCTTCAGTAGTAGTATAGTGTTGGCCAAGAAATCTTCTAAATTCACTAGATCCAAGTAATCTAATACCAATCAAACTAATCTCAGGAAAACAATCTTGAAGATGTTCTAATAAAGATGTTGTAAAACTTGTATACTCTTCACCTACTGTATATGTACGGCCATTCTTAGGATTGCGAATAACTGTACCAACACGGCATGATTGTGATCCCCAATATGCTTCATCGAAGTAATCATTATCTTGCCACTTATAAGAAGGAATACTACTTGATTCACCATCGGTAAGAATAGTAACATTCACTTTCTCCACACCATTTTGTTTTTTAAATTGTGGAATTATTTTATGAAGACAAACTATGGCCTCATTTAATGGAGTACCAGATAATGATAATTTACCTCGTGGATTTTTGGAAAGATACCATAATTGGAAACACTGTTCCTCAAAATCTTTTGATCTTGTTTTAGAAGTTAAGAAGTTAAGAAGATTAAAAGTCTTATCTACTATAAGATCTCCTTGATGAGGTTCTTGATGTGGAGATTCATAATACCTACTATGATCAAAACCTGTATACATTGCACCAGTATGATCTTGACGGAACCATTCTTGAGTAAAGGCATATACATCAAAAGGAATTTGAACTTTCCTACAAAACCATACTAAATTCAACAGTTGTTTTACAGTATCTTGTAATACATGGCTCATAGAACCAGACCAATCTAATACAAAGATTAACCCATGATTCTTACCTTCAGGTATATTTGTTATCTTCTTGAAAAGATCCTCGTTGTATCTGTAAGTATGAAGCTTCGTTGTATCGAGAACCCCAGTGCGACTAGTAGTAGCACGAGAATAAGCCGAAGCTGATTTCCTACACTCAAATTCTTTGACAAGGTAATTGACCTCCTTTTGGGCTGACTTTTTAAATTCATTATACTCAGATCTCATTTCACTAATATAATCATCTTTATAACCATCACAATATTCTGCATTAATATCCCATACTTCTTTATTAGGAACAATAACAGTATCTAAATTAATATCAGGAACCTCAGTATATGTAGGATCAAGACCATGTTTTTTAGCATGTTCTTTTAACTTTTCTTGAAGATTCTCATCAGTCAATACATCTTCAATATTATCAGCAATGTCCATCATATCTTCAAGATTTACATTATTAGAACCTCTTCCATCCTCAAAATCATCCTCACCAGATCCTTGTTCTGTCTCTTCTTCTTCACCTTCACCTTCATACTCAGTACTATCCTGACCTAAATCAGGACGACCATCAGGGGAACTAATATTTTCTTCTTTTTGTTCTTGCTTCCTCTTCTCACGTTCTAGTTTAGAGAACTCCCAAATAGACTCAGCACATTTTATAGCATCTTCAAAAGTTTCTAAAACATCAGTCATAGAAATATATTTTTGTTCCTCATCAGTAAACTCAATATCCTTATTACCTTTAAACCATAAGTTGATACGATCAATTAAATTTAATTCTTGAACATCTATCCCTTCCAACTCAAAGAAATCACGAGCCATTAATTCATGGTATCCATTATAAAAATACTTATTAAGGCCTGGAAACTTACGTTTCATTAACTTCTCAATACGAGCATCCTCTGTAACATTAAGATATGATCGAGGAGCTTCCATTTTAGGATCCTCTGGTGGAGTAAAAAGAGCATGACCAACTTCATGTCCAACCAACATATCATATACAGTATTACTAAGATTAACCCATATTGGTAATGTTAATACACGGCGTTCTACATTAAATTGAGCCGTTTCACATACACGATGTTCAACTATTAAATTCTCAGTAGCCAAAAGTTTGGCTAGATTTCCTTTGATTTCTTGAACCGTTGCTCGTGATGATGTCATAGAGTAATTATCTGTATGTGGCTATTATAAGACCCCCGACGAGGATCGGAGGTCTTGAGTAGACACTTTATCAACTGGTTGCGTCTAGCTCTTGCTTGGCGCAACGCCTGTGGTTTTAGTTTTCGTTTTGCATCCTTCTTTGAGTGATGCTGCCAGTTTGGAACTTTCATCCAATTTCTCCAGTGCGGCTAACAATTCGGGGGTCTCTTCCCATGACCACTCTTGATAGTGTTTAGGGTTTTTCTTTGCGACTGTATGTGTTCTCAACATCCCTCAGAGTCATGTGTGTACTCTTCTATACTATCACCATTGGCAACCTCCATCTCCTTCATGACCTTCTTATAGTCATCTGCGGCGTCTTTGAAGGCGTCTTTTATATCATCAATATCCCAATCGGGTTCTTTACTGTTTTCCATTGACCATCCTCGAAAAACCTTTCACTTTTTCAAATTGGATAATATCCATGAATTGATCTTGTAGTCCATCTTTATGAGAGATAACAAATATATTTGCATCCTTTACTACAAACCTGATGATTTTAAGGAACTCATCTGTTCCTGTTCCATCCAGTGAACTATCAAATACTTCATCCATTATAAGAAGATTTGTATTTGTAGAGTTCTTATATGCAGCAACTTCTCTCCAAGTAAAAAGAAGGGCAAGATCGATTCTCATCTTTTCACCCTCAGAGAATGAAGCATAAGAAAAGTCCTCATGTATTGGAGAGACTACTTTCTCATTAAACTCCTCATCAAGGGTGAAATTAATATAGAAGTCCATCATCTGTAGATATTTATTTACCCGCTCATTTATTAGAGGCAGATACTTTTTGATGATACTTCCTTTAACTCCACCATCTTTGAGAAGATCATAAACAAATTCTTTGTACTGGCCTTCCTCCTTTTGTTGAACTAGTTTATCGTATGTACTATTAAGTTGTTCTTGTAAATCCGTTAATTTCTCATGTTCAGAATTTCTGTCTTGTAGTCTATCGGTAATTGTTTGAATTTCTGTTCCCAGATCTCCGATTTGTCGTTGAAGTCCAGAAATCCTAGTATTGTTTTGAGAAATGCCATGCGTTAGGTCAGTTAACTCCTTTGCTAATTTGTTGAATTGACGTTCTCTTTTATTTTCAGATTTAATGGTCTCTTCTAGTTCTTTCAAACCGTCTTTGAGCTCCCTCGTCTTATTTTGAACGTCAGCAATTCTATTTAAACGAAAGTCTTCTTCTATATTTTGATCACATGTGGGACATACCGTGTTATCCGTAAAGAATTCATGTTCTTTAGTATGAGTTGATACCTTCTGTAGGATCTTACCTTTCAGATTGTTAAGCTTTAATAACCTATCACCAGCACCAATAACCTTCTTTTGTTTTTCATTAATATCATCAATATTAGAATCTAAAAGTTCATTATGTTCGATCTTAGTATCAACTTCAATTTGAAGTACCTTAATTTTATCCTCTTTCTCTTTGATATTATCTTTACCTCTACTCTCAATTTCCTCTATAAATTCTTTTTGCATGGTGACTTTATCACCTAAAGATTCTTTCTTAAGAGTAAGAACTTTTAACTGTTCTCTAATGGTACGCATCTTCTCTTTAACAATAGTATTCATTGTTGAGAAGATACGAATGTCAAGAATATCCTCAATTACCTCTCTCCGGCCTGGAGCTGATAATTGCATGAAAGGAATAAAACTAGAAGATCCTAAAATAACAATTTGTGTAAAAGACTTATAGTTTAATTTTAGAATATTATTTTCAAGATATTTTTGTTGATCATTAGCCGCAGCATCTTGATTCAACATCTTACCGTCTACCCATATCTCAAACTTATTAGGCTTGATACCACGAACTACTTTATATTCTCTCGTACCCACACAGAAACATATCTCTACACAACAATCCTTTTCATTGGTAGAGTTTATAAGTAAACCTTTAGTAATTTTACGAAATGGTTTATTAAACAATGCAAAAGTAAGAGCATCCAACACCGTTGATTTACCAGACCCATTATGGCCTACAATCAATGTTGTATTACTCTTCTCAAGATTTATTTCAGTCCAGTGATTACCAGTAGAAAGAAAATTTTTCCAACGTATATTTCTAAACCGTATCATATTTTATGGGTATCACAAGATCGGACGAGGTTATGACGGAATATGGATAATCATACACCTCACACGCTCTAATGGCAACATCATCTTCTACTTCTGTAGGAATTAATTTAGGCATATGTTCATTAGTAATTTCATTCATCATCGAATATCTAGTTGCATCATCTTCATCTTCAAAAAGTAATAAAGTTCTATCACCGTGTTCGTTTTCAACGGCAAATGCTCCATCGTCTTCATTACCTCTTAAAGTAAGAATCCACATCATACTACTTCACAAGCCTCCGTGTAGATAGTTCTTAGCACTTCCTTAATACGTGATTTATCCAAAGAAATTTCAGACTCATCAATATATCTATTTAATATAGAAACAGTGTCTTCACTCTCTTCGGCCTCAAAATCATCCTTCTTATAGTAACCACAGAAATCAAAATTCTCAACTATTTTTAATTCTGCAATATTAGATCTATAAAGTTTATCTACAAATTTCTCAAAGGCTTTTGGATCTGATTTTTTTCTAACTATTATCTTTACTATTTTATCCTTATATTGAGTTGTGTCAAGTAATTGATATGGAGTATCCTCATAATATATTTGATGAAACATCTTATAAGGATTATTAACTGGAGTCATCTCCAGAGTTTCAGTATCATAGATATGAAACCCTCTGGTATCATTTACATCACTCCAATATATCTCATATGGATTACCCAAGTAGTTAATGTTCTCTCTTGTTGATCTTGTATGATAATGTCCAGAGAATACTTGTTTGAAATTTTTATATGCGGAAAGATCATCACCATGATCCATGACTACAAATTTATTTGCATAGAATCCTTTCAATTCAAGATGGCCCATAGCCACTTTTGCTTTGGATTTTCCTATTAGTTTATATGTCTTTTCTTCATTCTCTTTATTAATCCACGGTATAAAAAGAATTTTTAATCTTCCAAATTTAACTTCTGTTGCTTCTGAATAACAAGTTATATTTTCATACTCCCTCAAAAGAAGATCTATTGCATTTACATCATTGGTGTTTTTGTAATAGGCTGTATGATTACCCACAAGAGTATGGACACGAACACCAAGTTCTCTAAGACGAGAGAAATAGTTCTTCTTCGCCCATTCAAGAGACGGGTAATCAATCCCCCTCCTATTATCAAAAGTGTCACCCATATCAATAACAGTACTGATATTATTCTCCTCAACATAAGGGAAGAAAATCTCATTATAGAATTCAAGAAAGTAGTCATGGAATAATTTCGATCCTTTTCTAGCGCCAAAATGTTGGTCGGTTATTACTGCAATTTTCATTATCTGTAAAGAGGTTGGATAGGAGCATATAATGATTTAAGGAAAAATACTAACGTAAGTCTTTCCTGATTGGAACCAAATGTATTAGCTCCATGATAAGTCATACCATCAAATAAAAGTAATCTATTATATTTGTTCTCCACCTTTATAGTTTCTGTATACTGAGATCTCATCCTATCATAGGCCATTTGATATTGTTCATCTGGAATATCTCTACCTAAGTAATGATCTATTTTAACACTATTCGTTTCTCTATCTACCAAAGAATAACCATCATTTTCCTCATATAAAGTCGTGCCTGTATCTGGTTCAGGTGTAGAGTTTAGATAAATTAAACCACCAAACTGCATATCATTATCCCTATGAATCCATCCTTTATTCCTATCTTCTTTAAATGGTTTTATCAATTGAAAAGTCATTGACATATCAATACTTTCAACTGGACTTTCATAGAAAGTTTTTAAAATTTTTAAAGCAGTAAAAAGAAAAAAATCTGTATTCCATTGAGATATTTCACGAGTTCTCTTTCCAGGCCATTGACCTTCATCCGTTTTATAAAATTTTTGAGAACGAGCCATCTCAACAATTTTATCTGGATCAGAGAAAAAATTGTCAATAATTGTTACAGGGAACATCAATTATTATAACGATAATTTATGTTATCTTTAATGGTATTATAATCACTTTCTGTACCAGCGAAATTACCATCATCACTGAATACTTCACTATATCCAGTTCTTTCAATAATTTTTGTTTTAATTTCTAATTGTTTCTTTTCCTTTTGTATCCTTCTTAAAAAAGCATAGTGGATAATTTGAGTAAAATAAGCAAAAGGATTAGAAGATTTCTCTGGGTCAAAGTTATTAATATACTGGACACAGTTTTCAATACCATCACATACCATATCGTCTTTGAACATGTAATTGACAAAGTTCGGTTTATATGATAAATGTGTTGCAATCTTTAGAAAACATTCGCCAAGATAATTAGTAATCCTTGGTTTTGGTTGATCGGCCTCTAAGGCCTTCCTAACCGCAACCTTGTATTCAACAATAGCTGCAAGGAATTCTTTATTATTGACGTAATGTTCTGATCGCCTTTTCTTAGCCATTAGGACAGTCATTTCTTGAACATCATAACCATAAGTCATTATACCAATAAATCGGGGCCTTGACAAGCTCCGATTAAATCAGTAGAATAACTCTGCTAGGGTTCAAGGGACACTTAGCTGTCTTTTTTAAAAAGCTTTTCTAGAGAATCTCTAGTCTTTTCGACGGAAGATATATATCCCATTGATGTAGATACCCCAACTTTCGTGTATTGCCGTTCTTCCGTTCCATTATTTATGGCTTTGACCCACTTCCTATAGGTGTTAATTACGTGTGTATCCATACATCTAGTGTAGAACATAATATGTTTCATTTCAACACAGTAGACTTGTTCATCGGATAATTTGACCCACTTATCAATTTTATAATAAGATTTACCACCCCGGCGAGAGGCGATTTGTCTCATTGTACATGGATCCATTAATAATATGGCCTTTATATCGTCATCATAAAACTCTGCTACTTGTGAAAATAACTCTTCGCCACTAACTAATTTAATAATTGCATATGTGTCTGAATCTTTTGTCATGAGGAATTCATTCGTATAGGGATTATTTCATAATTAAAATTTTCTTCGTTATAGATTTTAACCCTCTCTATGAGATGATTTAAAGTATAATTTTTTCGAGAACCTTTAGTACAGTCATCGGCAATATCATATAAGATTGCTTTTACTTTGTTTGTTCCCTTTCTAAGGACTCTACCAATGGACTGGAGGTTTCTAACTCTGGACTTTGAGGGACTGGCGAAGATGACGTTGTGCAGCCGCTTAATGTTAATCCCAGTACTAAAAGTGCCGTAGCTAGCGATGATAATTGCATTGTTTTCCTTTTCAGTTATTTCTCTGACCTGTTCTCTTTCTTGAGCGTCCACACCACCGTGAACAAAAAATACTTCTCGATCAGTTACGGAATTATTTATTAAGTCGTATAATACAGCTCCATGTGATTCCACTCTACTGTATAATATGAGACTATTTCCTTTTAAATCTAAAGCAAGGTTCTTAATAAAATTATTACGTTTTTCATTTTGAATAATAAATTGAACCTCATCTTCATAAGTATCAAACATCTGGGGATCATGTTTTAATAAAAGAATTTTAATATCTAACTTTGCAAGATGACCCTTTTCCATTAATTCATCAGTCTTAATAATCTTATATGTTGGGCCAAATAAACCTTCTAGTACCCACTTATGAGTTTGTGTACCATCCAATGTACCAGTAAAACCAAATCTATATTTTGCATCACGTAGTTTTGTCATGATACTAACTAAAGATTTTGACTTAAATAGGTGTGCTTCATCACCTATAACACAATCATATCTTGAAAAGAATTTACGATCTAATTTATAGACAGATTGCCAAGTTGTAATAGTTACAGGCCTAGGATCAAATTTTTCTTTACCAGAATAGACTTTATGACAATATTTTTCTGAGTTCCATCCATATTCTTTAAAGTCCTTATACATCTGTTCTACAAGTGATGTAGTAGGAACAACTAATAAAACAATATTTTCCTTCTCAATCATATACCTAACTATGGTATAGATCATTAATGATTTACCAGAAGCAGTAGGAGATACTAATAACCTTCTGTTTTGTCTCAGTGCATCATATACACCTTTTACCTGATAAGGTCTTGGTTTAATACTAGATATCTTATTCATATAATCAAAAACCCCTTCGGGAGAAACCATCTCGTTCTCCTCATAGGGGTTTCCATAGTATTCACTATGTTCAAATTCATATTCATATCCACGCCTGTCTAGAAAAGTAACAACTTTATCTACTAGACCAGCATAGATCTCACCAGAGCCTGTGTTAAATAATCTAATCTTACCATCCCAGTATTTACTTCGATACTGAGGCATGAACTTTGCGCCTGGAACATCGAAAGTAAAATAATCTGATAATTCATAGAAGACATGGGGATCTGCTTGAATCTTCAGATAAGCTTCATTCTTTTTTGAGATTTTAACTGTCGTATCCACGGATGAACTTTTGCCAATCAATTGCGTTTTTGATCTGAAAAGTTCGGTTTTGAATAGTCTTGATTATTTCTTCAAGGTAATTCAACATCACATCATAATACTCTACTTTGAGTACGGCATCAGTCAGTCTCGTATCAGCATCCAAATATCTTTGCAACGCATCCTTCTCTCTCACTTTTATGGGAAAAGGATCTTTGACGTAAACATCTGGTTCTGCCTTTCCTGAATAATATAAATGCCTTTCGTGATATACCGATTGTTGTATCTTCTTGGCCTTAGCCCTTAGAAGTTTCAGATCGTTATACAACTGAAAGTATTTAGAGTGTAAATTTGGAATGGCAAGCGAAGCATTGTGTAGTTCATCAGGATCAATAACAGAGTCTTTTGACCACATATCCTGAATTGTATCAAGGTTCATAAATTACATAGGTTTCATATCTTGGTCTAATAATTCAAATATTCTATATTTGAACATAACTGACGCTGTGAAATATTCTACAGTAGTGTCAGTCGCATTGAATTCTAATCCAGTTAGACTAGTTGGAAATGCATCCTTTATTTTAACATAAGATTGAGGTCTATAGTTACTATTCAAAATTTGAAGGGTTGCATCCGAATACATTGCAAGGGGATTATCTTTATCTGATACATCTGGATAATACTTATCATCCGTTTTTAGTTCTACAAATTGTTGTTGCGACTCTGGAAAACCAAGGCCCATTATCCATTTATAGATCTGATTATAATTTTCTAAGTTCTCATCAACTATAAAATTTACACGAAAATCTTCATAAATTAATTTATCGCCAGGTACATCAATATCCTTTAGGTATGTTGATTGTACAGCACTTCCTAAAGTAACGCCAGGTAAATTACATCCAATTGAAAGAAAATCTACCTTTGGACATTTCTGTATCTTTAACTTAAAACCAATAGGAGACAGAAAGTTCCTATTAGCAACTTGATTTAAAAGCGGGTTGTTAGCCATTATCTTCGGTAGTAGTATCTCTACTCATTTGTTCTTCAAGTTTTTCTCTCGCGGCCTTAATACCTGCAAGTCTTACTTCCAGAGTATCTTCCCAGCGATTGTACATTTTCAATTGCCACTCACGATATTCTTTGAGTGATTTTCTTACTTTGCAGAGCATGGTAGAAAGCAGGTCTCCTGTTATATTTAGTAGGTAGTTTCCTATCGCCGCTAATCCTGAAACTACCAAAGGGGAT
>CEOH01010058.1_pt1 | contig 13170 bp, 9 predicted proteins | sample 530311 | NCBI WGS metagenome assembly CEOH01 (sample SAMEA2619923, study PRJEB7988) | marine metagenome | biome: marine biome (ENVO:00000447); feature: deep chlorophyll maximum layer (ENVO:xxxxxxxx); material: "saline water (ENVO:00002010), including plankton (ENVO:xxxxxxxx)" | depth 60 m
TAGTTGCTGGTTTGTTTTTCTTTTGATTGTCTGCTTCTTCCCATTGTCGTGCAAGTTCTTGGAACCCCTGATCTTGTTCTATTTTTTTAACAAGTTCAGCTGCGATTCTTCTCTTTTCTTCATCAGACTTTGTATCTTCAATTACTTCTTCGGGGGTTGAGTCATCACCACTCAAACCAGCGGCGACCAGTGCACCGCCTATCAGGAAGCCTGCACCGAAGCCTTCACTCATCATTTGTTCAAGTTCTTCTTTAATAATCTGCTTAAGTTGTGATTTTGTAATCTTCATGTCGCTAATCCTTTCATACGACGATTCGATTGGGCGCCTGATTGAATCCATGCGTCTAACTCTTCTCCCATATCCAATACAGCGGCTCGGCTTTTATCTTTGGCGTAGAACGTGTTCAACGTTATTTCTGCTCTGTTTCTAACCCGGATAAAGGGGGCTGAGACTCCATTTGGATTATCATGTACGATATCCATTAATTCCTGATAGTTCTTTTGCACGCCTGATGGCTGCAGCATCCCCCTTACTTGAACATCTAGCCCAGTGTCGTTTTGTGCTTCTTTAGCTAACTCGTCTGCAAGCTCATACGCATCTGCCGTCTGATATTCGCCGTCACCGACATCGTCGGATTCTAGATCGTGAAAAGGGGCTTCCTTAATAACATCAGTCTTCTCGTCCATAAAGTAACGAGGGTCAAGTCTTTTTGTGTTTTTGCGTATAGCCATTATAATCTCCTTTTAAAATTCTATCTCAACATTATCATCATCGTTTGGTTCATCCGGCATTGCTGCCCTAGCTTTACTCAGCGCAGCTTCAAGAAACTGTATAACACTAACTTTAATTTGCGGATCGTTTCGGGCACTAAATTCGGCTTGCTTAATTGCTTGCTCCAAATGTATTCCGGCTTTATTTAAAAGCTTCATTATATCTCTTAGTTGCCTGTCGGGGTCCATGCGTGTATATGCTGACTCTTCTATCTCTTCTTTGATAATCTGCTTAAGTTGTGATTTTGTAATCTTTCTACGCACTATTGCTTCTCCTATTGGTTTACTCTTGCGTACCCCCTTTTCTTGTCGATTACAATTTGCATGTCAACACAATCTTTGAGGGAATCGAGATGTGAAATTAATAAAACATTCTTGAAGTACATCTTAATTAGTTCCAAAATCCGAATAAATCCTTCCATATTTTCTTCATCTAAGGCAGTGCCCGGCTCATCGAGAATAAATAAGTCACTCTTTGGCAAAGAAGATACGCTCAGCAAGGCCAACCTGATGGCCATGGCCGCCATGGTCTTTTCAGCACCAGAGGCCATTTCAATTGGCCTTTCAGCGTGCTTTGAATGCTTGATAAAGATATCGAATTTATTTCCACTTGTTTCAAAAAACACCTCAAAATCAACAATGTTGGCTAGCACCTTGGCTATTTCATCATTAATCACTGGAATTTTCTTTTTAATAACATCGTATGCGATCCCATTCGGGTGCATGCACTGCATGAGTAGATCGTAAGCGGTATACTCTCGCTGCAACTCTATGTATTCCTGCTTTTGTTGCTCGATGGTCACAACTTTTTGTTCCAGCGATCCAACCTCTTTGTACAATTCCAACGTTTCGCTGTTGCAGATGCTGATGCGAGATTCAGTCTGCTGTATCTTATATTGGCACTTATTTAATTCCGCGACAAGGTGCTCTAGATTCTCGATTGCCTCTTTGTTCTCTTCATATTCATCACGTTTAGTTTTTAATTTTTCTAGTTCAACCCCGGTGGTTTGAATAGTGTTTTTGTTTCTGGCGATTTCTAGATTTAAGTCGGCAATTTTAGCCGATATATCGTGCTTGCTTTGCTCTATCTCTCTATATTTTTCTAATTTCTTATTAACCTCATCTGGTCTTAGGCTAGCCAAATCTTCTGATGTTTGATTGATTTGGCGCAACGTTTCTTGTTTTTCTATATCGAGTTCCGGCTTTCTGGCGACGGCAATATGCGCATCGCGAATAAACTTACAAGCCGGATATTGACTACCGCATGGGATACCAGATAGCAGCTTTTCCTTATTTAGAACATTGTCATAATCCGACTCGCACGAAAGAAGTAGCTCCTGCAGTCTCTCTATTTCTTGTTCTTTTTCATAAATCTGCTCCATTGCCTTATTACAGGTGTCCAACTCAAAATTCTCCAAGTAGTTGATTATCTTCTCATAAAGCTCTTGGTTGAAGCCTAGTTTAGACATGTCTTCATCTATCTTTAAATTGACCGATGTGATCTGATTTTCTTTTTGATTAATTTGCTTTTTGATTTCTACAATGTCAATAATCTCAGCGGGAATGGAATCAATTTTTGCCTGTATGTCGCTGCAGTTGTCTGACAACTCTTTAAATGACGACTCAAGCGCGGCGCATGTCTTTTCGTGACTTTGTAGATTTTCGTGCACTTCTTTGTATTCCGCTTTGGCATCCTCAATCTCTTCATCGTAATTTTTATCTTCCAGTCTCTTTAGGGCGCCCTTTAAGTCAATTGAGTTTTCCTTTGCCATCCTAAACTTCTTATCGAATATTTCCAAATCTAAGAATTTTGCAATAATCTCCTTACGACGAGTAGAACCCTCATCAATAAAACTTAAAGCACCATGCTGGCTAGCCAAGGAGGATACCATGAAGTCATCTAAGGTACCAAAATGTTTCCGAATATTGGCATCCGTGTGATTGCGAGTTAGGCCGTTAAGAGATTTCGCTTCTCCGGTTATTGTATCGTGCACCTCAAAATTTAAATCAGTCTTTGCTTCTAAGGTCTCTTCGCCCTTAAGTCGCTTAATATACTTTTCGGCCTTTCTTTCAACAGTATACAGCTTGTCGTTTATTTGTATCTCTATCTTTCCAGAGCCATATTCTTTATTTTGGTTAATAACATTGAGATTCTTGCGCTCATTTTTCGAGGTTGAGTTAAAAAGAGTCCAAAGCACAGCATCAATAATGCTGCTCTTCCCAGAAAAGTTCTTCCCAAAGATCCCTGTAATGCCATTAAGTTCATTAAAGGTAACATTGTTTTTCTCTCCATAATTAAATAAGTTGTCAAATTGGAAATTCTTTAATTTCCAGTTTATATTTCTAGAAACTTCTTCGTTGTCTTCTACAATTTTATTATACTTTCTATTAAGTTCAAAGACCTTGTCCATCGTTTCGCTACTAACTTGAAAGTCTTTTAAATACTCATCAATTAATTCCTCTTGAAGATTGATGTCGCGTAGATTTTCAGTCTGCAGGCCTGACGTTAAATCTTCCACGTTGCCGCGCTCGCCGGCGGCGCGATTTAGAAACGAAATACTTTCAGGGCTAAACCTGTGTTTTGCAATGTCAACTGCGCGCTTCATGACATTTAAAGGCAGATTGTTGTTGCTAACCAATCTTAGGCGTGCACCGGATGGTACTTGCACCTTGTATGGCATCTTGCCCTTTGGTGTCAGCTCTATTGTGACAAATGGCTTTGGGTTTTTGAAAACAACGGGTTCAATGTCCCAATCATCTTTGGACTTAATATCCCATATAAGAATACCCTTGTCATTAGACTCGCCATGGTTCTGTTGAATGGTCGATCCGGCGTACCAAATACGTCCTGCTTCGTCTAAAAATTGTCGACGGTGTATATCCCCAAGCATAGAAAAATCAAAAGAATCAAAGATATCAATCTCGTCCTCTCCGAAGCTCATTGTCCAGTTGGTGTCGGTCTTGCAGCGACTAATAGACCCATGATACAACGCAATATTGATCTTATCTGGATTGCTTGGTTGGATCCAATTATCTCTATCAAACACTGACAACACATTCAAACAAAAATCGTCGTCTAAATCAACCTCTCCAGAATCCTTGAGCAAATGTAGATTTGGCACATTTAACGCATCTACAATTGGCGTTAGGGCGTCTTGACGGCTACTATTTTTTAAATTGCCATCATGATTTCCAAGTATGATATATGTTGGAGCTATTTCCGCTAAATTGCGAAAAAAGTCCGAACACATCTCCACAAACTCTGGTGATATCTGAGTTTTAGTGTGGGCGATATCCCCACAATGAATGATATAATCAACCTTTTCTTCTTTCAGCTTATCGTATAGCTGATCGAAGATGGCCCGATACTCGTAATGATATTTTAAATTTTTAATGTGAGTATCGGCAATATGCGCAAACTTCACACTTCCTCCTTAGACAAATGCCTCCATTAACAGTATAGCACTGTCAATAGAGGCTGTCAACTATTAAATTAAATCGATTGTAACAGAAACAACGTTCCGTAATAAGAAACAATCAGCAATGCAGAATCAACCATCAGATTAAGAATGAACATACAAACCCTCCTTGTGCTCATAATACTATTATAACACATCCAGCATGTATTGCAAGTACTTTCTTAAAGATTCTTTAGATTCTTTCCACACAGCTGTACTGCCGGCTGTTGGAATATTGAGATCGTCTTCTGGTGATGGCTGGTTGCCGGCGCGCGCTTTGTTCTTTTGTACCACATCATATGCAACCGACCACTCAGGGGGCAACCACATTCCACGCTGGCCTTGCGGGGCGCCATCGGCCACGTATGAAAACAGCTGCTCTCTGGGGCCATATGCCCAAAAAAGCGCTTGGCCTCTGCCCTTGGTGCCAATAAACTTTTCGATATGCTCCCTTCCGTCTGGGTGGGTAAGCCAACTGCGTACAATTTTTTCCCAATCGGCCTTGGTCATGCCAACAAACGGAAGAACAGTGTTGTCTGGCAATTCATCTGACGGCGTATAATAAAACCTCTGCTCGCCTGTCCCTATGGCTAAATCACCAATTATGGGCGCTTCCTCTACACCAGCGGCTATAAACTTATCTCTTGTTTTCTGAATGGCCGCGGTGTCAGTTGTTCCTATCACAGTAACTTCCGCCGTTGCCGCGTCTCTGAAGTTTTTTAAATCTTCTAGGGTGCCAAATCTTTTTGCTTTTTCTGCTTTCTGATCTGCCCTAAACTCTGCCGCTAATTGATCCGCTTGAGCTTGGGCGGCAGTTTTGCTAGCAAAGTCTGTGCCGGTCGCAGCTGCCATTCCCATTGCTACAATCGCGGCCTTTTTCTTAAGTGACGGCAGGGCATCGAAATTATCAAATGTTTGTTTTACTTTCTCTCGAAAAGATGGCCTCTTCCTGTAAAGAGCAATAAATTGCGCATCCGTCATTGGCCTGTCGTCGTCTTGTTCAAGAAGAAGCCTGAACAACTCTTCGTACATAACTTCTTCTATAATGTGTACTTTTATTTCTTCGCGAATTAAATCACGCAAACAAGATTCAGTAACTATCATCGCTTGATCCTAAATTGCGGACAATATATCCAGCAATAAATAGTTATCTCTATCGATAAATACTGCTTTACTCTTTCTTTCTTCGAAGATGCCGGCGGGCATAGACCCTACGTCCTCATAACCTGACACATCCACTTTATAAACCTCGATATCATACCGCAAGAGCATTTGAATAATTTTACGCTCTTTGTCAGCAGCATCGGGATCCATGGCGATGTAGATTGGGGTGTCGTTTTGTACAATCTTTCGTAATAATTTTGACTCTGCCCGTAGGGTTGAACCCAATATAGGAGCAGCGTTTCCGGCCCGAATAGCATCAAAAACTCCTTCTACTAAAACAAGATCTTCATTCCAGTCAATATATAGCTCATTAAAAATGATATTCTTAGAAGCTTTTGGGTTTTTATATTTCTGGTATTCTCCGCCATAGTTTCTGGCAATGAAATAATTGAGATTACCGTCTTCATTAAATGAGGGTACGATGACTCGACCTTCATATTCGCCCGAAAAACAATATCCAATTTTCCACTTAAGGATGTCTGATTCGGTCAGGCCCCTTTTTTGTAAATACGTCATAGCCATTCGGCCAGTTGCAGGAGTTTTATTTTTAGCTAATGATATAAAATCGTTAGGTAGATCTAATGCGATCTCGGGTTCAATGCTTTCCGTATTGAAGAGATCAGCAAATGCTGTAAGATCAATCTCGTCCGATACTTGGTCCCATATTTGTAATTGTGATACCGTACCAAAACGTCTAACAATCCGGCGACAACTACGACCCCGAGTATTACAAGTCCAACACTTATAAACATTTTTATTGACGTTAATAGAGAGCTTATACTTTCTGTGATTGCAGAAAGGACACTTGAAAAGAAATTCGTCGTTTTGCTTGTGGCTGTTCCCAAGTACTTCATGTAGGATCTTTAATTTTTCGTTCTTGCTCAATTGAATATCCTGCCCGGGCTACAATGATTGAGTCTGCCCGATCATAAGATTCGGGCTTTGGATTACCGTTTCTAGTATATTCTATAACAAAGTTTGGCTCATTGTCAAGTAAATAATTCAAAACAACCTCTTTTGCTTTTTGGCCTCTTGGTATTTTAATCCCACTTCTCTTGCGAGCAGATGCCGCAGAGACGTACTCTGGCTCAATTTTATATATATCGTAGCACAACCAAGACACTATCCCATTAAATCGCGACAGTAGTGAAATTGTTTTTGCCGATGAGCGCCCAGACATGAACATAAACAATGATTGTTCTATATAAATTTTTTCAATATTGTGCGTGTTTTTATATTCTTTTAGAATTTTCGCAACAGCTTCGGCTTTTTCAAATATGTTTGAATATTTCTTTAGGGAGCATGAGCGGGTATCGATTAAATCATTGTTGCAGTCTAATACTGCAAATCCGGTTATACTTGTGGAAACATCAATACCTAATATCATAAAGTAATTATACTATATATCAATCTTTAATTTAAATGTTAACTTTCTATCGTTTGGCTTTCTAACGGGCGAGGCCATGGTCGCCACTCCAATCAGATTTTTTTCTTCATCATATATGGCAACTTTAGATATATAAGTTTGTCTTTCAAATTCTCCGGGATGATCACGATAGCTTGAGCTAACTGTGTTTTTTATCGGCCTTAAGTGGTTTTCTAAATATTGGGCGGATGACGATTGCGCGGACGAAATTAACACCTTATTTGAACCACTTTGAATAAATGTAGGATTTGTAGAATAATTTGCCTCGCCTTTGTTTGCATGCGCCAGCATTGTTAAAGTCTGGATATAGTTTGTCCCACTGAAGCTCAACACAAAACTTGTGTTTTTCCGCAGCGCGTCGGCCCCAATTCCATCATTGGCGCCAAAGCCAAAGTACTTCCATCTTGGCTTATCTGTTTCAGTGAGATCGGCCACATGTGGATAATTTGCAGAATCATCCAAAGACCAACTCGCGGTTAGCAGCATGATGCCTTCGTTATACAACACGATACCCGCAATAGAGCCCGAGCCAGTGCTTCCTTCTGGGCCAGTTTGAATTAATTCTCCGTTGTGCTTTTCATCTTTAAGCTCTCCAACCACTGAGCCGGTTACAAGATACTTTAAGTGCACCGATCCTTTTTTAATCGAAGACCCGTAAAATATTGACGGGATTGAAAGAAGATTGACCGTTTGCAGCGATTTATCTCCATGCGAAGATGAAAAAGCATAATGGTCGCTCATATGAGTGTAGTAATTTAAAGTATTCTTGAGAGCGTAAATTCTTCTTCTTTCTGATTTGGCAGTATCAACATAATATTCCCTGACAACACTGGCAGACAAGGGATAGCTGCCCGTTAATATATCTCCGTAAGCAAATCCTGCTTGAAACGCGGTCGTTGAAACAGTAGAGAACGCCATTAGCGTGCTATCTTTGTGAATGAAAGGATAAATGTAGTTATTGGAACCGCTTAGCTTATCCATATTGATTTCATATAAGCTAATGTGGCCAGTGGGAACGGAGTTGTGATAATGGTTAAAGGCCCCTGTAAGTTGTGGTCTCTTGTTGTAGAAGATCTGTGCATTATAGATGAAAAACTCACTTTTTGGGTGAGCTTTCACTGTATTTACAACCACCTCTTCAGGATTGAACTTTTTCAAGGGCATTTTAGTAATCCAATCTAACTCGTAATGTTAACTCCGTTGTTGGGTCCTTTCTAAGCGGCTCTGATAATTTAGCCACTGCTAATAGTTCATTTCTTGGTCCGTAAAGGCCTACGGTGGTCAGGAATGATACCGGCGGATCTTTACTGTTTTCTTTCACAACTATCTTAGAACTAGACAGATAAGTTGGATTTGTGCTATAGTTAAACTGGTTGTGGGCCAACCTACAGAAGTAAATTCTTGAGTTGATCTCTGTTGTGTTGTTGAACTGAATGTTGTGAATTCTGTGTCTAATCGCATCACATGTTCCAGAAATCGAGGTGCCCGTTACAAAGTTGACAAACTGATTGCCTGCTAATGCTCGGGCGCCCGTAAATGTCCAGTCGCGACTCATGCTAACTGATTGTGATAACACTCCAGCGTGAGCGGAAGTCTTACCCATAAACACGGACGAAGAGATAAATACTACGCCGGCGTGATAGAAGATTAAGCCAACCTTCTTTTCCACGGACTGGCTGATGTTCATCAGCGGTGGAGACTGCGGATCCAATGAAAGAGAAGACGTCACATATAGAAATCCGTACTCTCCCGCGGGTGAGTCAGTTCTGTAATCGGTCGAGGCGCTTACATCTGAAATTCGAATTCTCTGGGCCATCGGCTCTTCGAAGCTTGCTGTCGCAACGCCCAGATCAATACTGAATGAACCTTTCTTAATCTCATCCTTGATGAGAAGTCTGGAAAAGTTTATGAAGAATCCATGGTCAATTGCATCTCCACCCGTGGTCCTGTCGGCGTCAGAGTCAAACTTAAGAATCTCTCCGGACGCGCTGTGGCCTACCAGAATCTTTGCCATTTGATTATAGATGTTGAGCTTTTTGGAATTCTGTGTATTAGCCGAGCTTGATAGCATAGAATCCTTTGAGTATCCCGTCGTAATATCAAATATATGGTTTGCGGACGAACTCAAATAGGGGTAATCAAATACTGATTGAAACATTCCATGGGAATAGTTCTTGATATTATATTCGCTGCCCAAAGCCAGTCCGCTATCGCGGCCGCCGGCATTGTATGTTCCAGAAACAATTGTTCCTGTAATTGGGATTGCTTCATGCAATATTGTTTTTGTTGTTGTGGCGTCAGCGCCTTTAAATCTTTTATATATACTAGCCATATTTGCCTTCTCTTATTATGCTGTCTTTTTCAAGAATCTAACTGGGATATCTATATAATACCCTGTAACATTGCCTTTTACTTTAATTGTTGTATCGATGTACTTCCACGTTCCGGATGCTCCCGGTTCACCAGTGTCGTCAAAAGCAGCGCCAAACATATTAGTCAAGTCTGTTGCTGTTGCGGTTTTTCCAAGCTTGTCGTACAAAGTATCGTTTCCGTTTAGCTGTTCGGAAACTGCTATTTTAAACCTAATTTTTGAACCTCTTGGGCCTTTAATAACCTCATGCGGATCTTTAGCGATAGGTTTAACATTTGTATTCTTTACAAAGGTATTTCCCGGAGCCTGTTCTGTGATGACGTATTGTGCCGTAAAGTCATCATCTCCGGATCCAACCGTATCTACAACGTGACCTTGGTAAAAACAAATCTTACCAAGTCTTCGATCGATGTCGATCAAGTATCTATTCTCTACTAGGCCGGCCATGAGACCTCTAGAAGCAGGGCTCAAATCAGATGAGTCCATGCCCTGATCTACGCAAATGTAGTGCTTGTTGTTGGCCGGGTTTCCGCCATCTAGGAAATTGCCGTTGGGTACGTAATTTGTGTTTCCACCTATAACTGCCTCAATCGTGGTCTTGTCATACATTAACAAATATCTGGCAGGATCCATGAACGGGTTTGATTCGCCCTTTCTGTCGTTTTCGTTAATTTTCAAAATTGGTAGATACAGCACGTCTCGATTGAGAGTCATCAGATTACTTTTTAAAACTGATGTGTTGTTCGTAAACGCTTCAAACACTGGGGTCTGAAGAATCTCTAAGTCGTAGTACGCGCTTCCGCTTGGGTGGTTTAAGTTATAGAGACCGTAATCAATTTCATCGTCGCCAATGGCAAATTTTGTAATTTGATAATTACCCTCCGCCAATCTTTTGCGCCCTAAGTCGGTCAAAACGGCGTCCAAAATAATGTCGCCAGAGTTGTCTAAGAAAGCCATTTATTATCCTCGCTTGTTATAATTAGTCGATAGTTTAAGTTTATGCCGTTACAAGTTGTTCTCATTTTTTATTCCACTTTGTCAATATCCAAACATTCAATCGGCAACAGTGGGTCGTCTACCACTTCTAACTCTTCTAAAAGAAATCTTAAATTTAAATCTATCTTTTTACCTGTTTGTTTTGAAGTCAATCTTATTTTGAATTTTTCATTCCAAATCGGATTCCTATGATCGGAACCTAAAGTAAAATCATCAATAGCTGACCTTGCGGAATTGTAAGTATTAACAATCTCATGATTAATTAGTCTGTGCTTGATGTTCGGCACAATTCTCATAAATCGCGCGAAATCTCTAGTTGGTTCATAAAAATGTGTCTTTCTGAAAAGATACTTATCTGGAATTCTGTACACTTTCACCACCGGAAAAACGCTGTCGGTCTGCCTGTGCATTCTAACGTGGTAAATCTCTGATGGATATCCGGGTACCCCTTTTGCGTTTTTGGGTCTAATCGTATAATAATAATCTTGATCTTCCGTTAGCTTATCATCGATGACTATGGAATTATAGTTTTGATTAACGAAATATTCTTTTTTTCTTGCCATGGCAAATTCTTTATATGATTTCGGGGGCGACGTCAGGCGAAAGAGTTCCACTGATTCCCATGCAGACACTCCAGCATAATAGGGCTGTACACTGTCAGGTAGTGAATGGGACTGTATATATTTTCTATAGTATTCGGTATCATCTTGGGTCAATTCAAGCATATTATCGTGTTCTTCGACGTGAGTAAGCTCGCATGCGAATGAGATCTTATTGCCCACTTGCGGATATGTTATCGGGAAATTTTGCATCTTTCTAGGGGGCTCGTCTATAACTTGGCCAGTATATGTAGATATTGGAATCTCAATCAATTCTACTGATGGCTCGTAAGTAACTTTAAAGTCTGCCAAATATGGATATCTCGAATAATATAAATTTGGGGGAGCTGTGTCTACTCCATAGTTTCTTATATCATTGGCTACTTCTTCCATGCCAAACAGATCTGCCACTTCTGCTGCTGTTGACACTACTGCTTCCGGCCTCTCGACCCCTTCCGAGTCAACCAACGGGACCACCATAGCGCCAGAATCCGGATCGAAAAATTCTACGCAAATTTTTTGACTTTCATCGAAGCCGCCCAAGGTTTTGGTAATTCTTAAATCACCGTATCGATATTTTGTACCTACCACCAATTTATATGCGTATATATCATACGTATATTTCTTATCATAGTGCACTTGTGTGTCTATAAAATGCATTAAATCCAATTTGTTTGTATTTAAAATCCAAAAATTCTGTATTACCGGTACCCTCTTGCTGTCGCCTTCTGGGGTGCCCCCTCTTTTGGCAATCCTATACATCACAGTCTCGGCATAGGATTTGTCCATTGCTCCATATTTACGATAGTTGTCATTTTGATCTAAAAATTCGCGAATTAAAGATGCAAGTTTTAAATGCTTGGTTGAGTTTTCAAATCTAAAGGTCTTAGCATCATCACTAGCGTGCTTAATACCGTTATTTGGATATCCAAGAAAAATACAGTTTTCATTATGGGCCCGATCGTTGTATTTATAAGAATTTGTCCACCACTCAAACAAATTCATCATGCTATATGTCCTATTTTTTGTTTGCCACGAATCGGTGTGTTCTGGTTCGCCCTCGTCATTAATGTCGTATGACGAAAATGATTCTTGCTCTATAAAATTTCTACTTCTTGTTCTCGTAGATATCTGGCCAGTAAAGGCCAAGTACACATCTTTGACAAATTTTGATGTTAGTTTTACTTCTTCCAACATTTCAACAAATCTTCCGGAGTTTTCGGTTTGAAATTTAAACTTTATGTTCATCGGGAAGGACTCTTGGGCTTGTTTAACTGGCTCTTCTTCGGTCAATAAATGAATATTTTCATCAACAAAAAGAATGTTGTTAAATTTATTAAACAACGTTGCATTTGCGCCATCGCCGGAAAAGGCCTTTTGAACTCTCGCGTATCTATCTATATATTTTTTTACTTCACACACACCATCCAAGCAGCTTTTTAATGTTGAGGAATTGATATTTCTATCTCTTGGCACTAAGTCTGTTGCCGCTAGCTGGGTACCCTGCGCGATCGAAGTGGCCATGGAGGCATGTTTAAAATAATCAGTTTTTACAACCTTGTTCAAGGGCGTAGGATCATATTTTAGAGCGCTCAGAAGCTGAGCAGGTGGGTTAAAGTCTGCCGCAACAATGTGGGGTGCAGCCAAGCCCGTAGTGGAAGGGGCGCCTAAACCCACGCCCATGAGGGGCCCTCTGAGATCTAAGCCGCCCATTTTTTCAGGCGGGTCTATGCCAATGGTTTCTTCATCGTTTAAATTCAAGTATGTCTCGCGTATAGCATAATAGTTAGGCAACGATTGTTCTGGTTGGCCTTCGATTGAGCGCTCATATGGCTCATGATGATAGTTGTATTTTACATCATAATCCACATAATATGGCGGAATCCCCAAGCTGCTGTGAAAAATTAGGTCTTTTTCTGTAAATGGCCTTTGGCATGTGTGATAGTGTTCTCCAAATATTTGATTTGGTATAATGCCGTCGTAATCTTCTCCCGCATATCGGCCGCCGGCTAAATAAACATGCCAATGCTGATCGTTGTCGATATATTGCTCATCGCCAATTAACCTTAATGGCACATGAGTTGTTTTATAAAATGTATTATTGTCATGATATATTTCGCCAACATGCAATTTTTGAAATATCCTATCCGATGTTTCATTTTCTAATTCATATGAAACATTGGAAATTGATGGCTTAATAATTTTCTGCTGATCCAGGGCCTTGTAGGGTTCTGAAAACATCCAATAGTTACCCATGGCTCCCCTAAAAGTGTCAACGGTGCCAGAAAATACCTGTGTGTCTAAGTAAATCCCTGTTTTTCCAAATAGGGTGTCAAAATTAAAATTAGGTGCACCAACTTGAGTTTCTGATTTAAATCTATGTTT
>CEOH01009248.1_pt1 | contig 13168 bp, 5 predicted proteins | sample 530311 | NCBI WGS metagenome assembly CEOH01 (sample SAMEA2619923, study PRJEB7988) | marine metagenome | biome: marine biome (ENVO:00000447); feature: deep chlorophyll maximum layer (ENVO:xxxxxxxx); material: "saline water (ENVO:00002010), including plankton (ENVO:xxxxxxxx)" | depth 60 m
TAATAGAGCTTTAGAGGCTGGTATTGCAGGTCGTGGTTTAAGACAGGCTTTAGCAGAATTTGCAGAAAAAGCAGAGGATAATACAGCTGCTTTTAAGAAAATGGGTATCAACATTAAAGATGCCGCAGGGGAAATGCTACCCCTTACAGAAATAGCAATGAGATTTAAAGAAGCTGTAGGTGATGAAGTAGCTAACAATACAGAATTACTTACAACATTAATTGATGATTTGAATGTGCGTGGTGCTACTGCGTTTATTCACTTAGTACAAAACGCTGAAGAGTTTGATAAAGCAGTTCGTGATACAGCAGAATCTGGTGGAGAATTGGACGAAATGGTTAGAATTCAAAATGAATCAATTCAGGCACAAACACAGATTCTGAAGAATAATATAGCAGCAGTTTTCTTTATGAGAGACGCAAATTATGAAGGAACTCAGTATATGAACGCTTTTCATCAAGCCTTAGTAGATGGAGTACAAACACTTAAAGATTTACTCGTGGCAGAAACTGAAGCAGGGTATGAATTAACTGCATTTGGTCAAAATATACAAGATATAGCTGTTAATGGTGTTGGTCTTATGGTCGATTTATTACAAAAAACAGTTGTTGTTTTAAGGAGATTTTCAGAAGAAGGTTCTTTTGGTATTAGTATATTACAAATGTATGCTATACCATTAAAGGTAGTAGTAGGATTATTAGAAAAAATGCCTACTGATTTACTTAAGGTAGTAGTAGCATATCATATTCTAAATAAAGTTCTTCAATTTGGAAATATACAATTAGGTATATCTAATGCATATAATGCTATACGAATTATGTTACAAAGTACTTATTATGCTGGATTCCTACAGGAAACACGGTTACAAGAAATGTCAACACTACAATTAATAAGACACAATTATTTCTTATTTATGTCGAATTACATTAGAAAGGGTAATACAATATCCACATGGGAAGGAGTTAAAGCTAAATTAGCATCTGCTGCGGCTACTGTAAAAGAATGGATGGCAGACATGGCACTGACGATAGCTAAATATGCCTTATATGCAGCAATGATATTATTCCCTCCATTATATTTAGTAGTGATAGCAGTCAAAAAAGTTTATACTGCATGGACTAACGCTGAGAGTGTTGCAGATTTCCTATCTGCTGGAGCAACTTGGGCAAACAATGCTGCTAAAGGTGCTTTAAGAATAGGCATGATGTTATTACTTCCATTATATCCACTAGTAATACTTGCCAAAAAGATTTATACTGCATGGACAAACGCTGAAACTATTTCAGAATTCTTATCTGCGGGAGCAACAGGACTTCTTACTGCTGCTAAATGGGCTTTACTCACTCCTCTAGGTTTCCTTGCAACTGCGTTAATGGGACTTGTAGGAAGTATATCCCTAACTGCGATAGGAACAGCTCTCTGGACAGGAGCAACATATCTGTTAACGGGAGCAATGTGGGCTTTGACAGCAGTTCCTATTGTTCTGTTAATAGTAGCTATAGGTTTAGCCATAGTAGGAGTAATATATGGAATCTATACTCTTAACAAAGAGTTAGGAGTTACTACATGGATAATGAATGGTTTAGGAGATGCATGGGCATCAATAGCCGATACTGTTAAAGCTGCTTGGGAAGACACCATTTTCCCAGTTGTACATAGATTAGGAATGGAATTTTACGCTTTAGGAGGTATTTTCATATGGTTAGGTGGACAAATTTGGGAGGCTCTTGGTGGTGTATGGGAAACAATATCTGAAAATAAATGGTTCAAAGCAGTAGTAGAGGCATTCGGAAACCTTCGAGATTGGATAAAAGAGGCCGCAGACTTCGCTTATCAGTTGGCTGAACAAGGCTGGGAATCTCTTGTCGCGGGTATACAAAGTATTGTAGATGTAATCCTACAAGTCTACGAAGGGTTAAAGGATGTTGCAGAATTTGGTCAGGCAAGCCAAGAAAGGAAGGATGAAGACAGATGGGGTTATGGTTATGGTCCTAAAAAAGGATTCATGACCGATGATGAAGGTCTTTCCGGTCTAATTTTCGGTGCTAATGGGATGTATGTTAAAGGAATGGCTCAAGGTGGATTCTCAGGACGGGATTTACCATATGTGGTAGGAGAAAAGGGCCCTGAATTATTTATGCCTAACACTAGTGGTAAGATAATTTCTAACAAAGCTTTAAATACTGGCGACCGCGTAAGAAGTATGTTGAAAAATTGGCAAGACCGTGCTCAAGCCAAAACAGCAGGAGAGAAAACGATGGTAGTGGAAACATTAACAGTAGGAAAATTAAAATCCAAGAGCAGTACAATAGGTATTAATCCCTTTAGAACCGGGAGGGTAACAATTTAGATATGTTAGTTAAAAACAATATGAATTATAGGAAGAATTTTATTTCTACCAGTGGTGCGTTAAAACTAAGCGCCTTATTTAAAGATTTACCACAATCTGGTACTACAACTTGGGATTTTTCAGGAGGACCCAAAGCTAATCGTTATGTAGTTTCTGGAAATGTACCTTCTAATCCAAATTATGGAGGAGGTAAACTAGAAAATATATATCTAGGGGGAGTAGTAAGTGGTTCAGATGTTTCTGAATCTTCACAAATCCCTCAATTAACTGCTTATAAAATAAAAGATGGAATATTAACAAAGGAAGGAACTGGCTCACAATTAAGTACAGCTGGTGCTGGAGGAGATTCTTTAACTATCATTACAAAACACATGGACAGTAGTTTACCTTGGTTTTCTGAAACTTTTAATGGAGCAGAAAAAACTATAGGAGATGTTACAATTATTGGAGCCCCCGGTGGAGGCGCATTATTAGGTGAAAACGCTTATGTAGATGCTGACCAAGCTGCTAATAAAATATATTTAGGCGGTACTTTCTCTTTCTTTCACGTCGGAGAAGATATGGAAGGTGGTACTGGTGAATTCCTTCAGACTTATTTCGGTAGAACCGAAGGCGGAGGAATGGGTGCAGTTAAAGAACGAAAAATATACATTAAACCACAGCGCAGAAATAAACCAGAAGGACTGTGGACCACACGTTATGACAATAGAACAGGTTTAAATAAATATACTGTTTTTAAACCAATATGGAAATTTAAAGACTTAAAGAGTTTAATATATTTTGAGAAAAAAGAAAAACCTCCAGCAGGAGAAGACGCAGCACCTCAACCTGTCAATAAAGGAAATACAATATTTAATGTTCAAGCTATAGCAACACCTTCAATATCCAATGCATGGGAAGGTAACCCTGATGGAACAGGATGGTGTCAAAGCTGGTTAGAATTGGATACTAGTAACTATGCTACAGGTGGTCAGTCTTTACGTATGGCTCATATGTGGGATAATTCTAGTGGCGTAGCCGAAACAAATTCAGTTTATGGTGCGTCTGGGCAATTAAATCCACAATTTACTATGGTTACTACAGATTTAGGTCCTTATCCTGTCCCTATGGACATGGGAGGAGCCTCTTTAACTAGTGGGATGGTTGACATTGATGGTCGTCCTAATATTACTGCTGCACAAGTAGATATAAAATTTAAGATTACAAAAATGGGTTCAGCCATTCAAATCAGTGGAGGAACTACTGCATTTACGGCAATAGATGCCAGTGTGAGCGACTCCACAAATCAAGGAGTATTAAATGGTTTAACAGAAAGTGGTTCAACAAGCGTTACCCTCGATTCAGGTCACGGATTTGCGAATGCGGCAGGCGTAGGAATATGTAATGGTATGGTATTTCGATGGACCGGAGTATCAACCAATACATTAACGGGTGTAACAGGATGGGATAAAAGTCAACCAGACAATTCACCTGTATTAGATATGTCTAGGGATACTTCAACTGACTCAACGACAGCAATGAGAGGACTATATATTGCACCTGATGATGCAACATATAAAGGCACAACTTTATTACGTTCTTTTGTTGTTACATGGTCTAATGCTCCTCCCGAACAAGGAGATAATTTAGATTCTTTCTTATTCCGCACACTCATGGGGGCAAAAACAAAAGAGCTCGCTGGGGCTGCTGGTGGTGCAGCACCAACCTATTATAATAAAGCAGGAATTGTAGGTGGTTTTGCAGTCGTAGCTGATAATTCAAGATTAGAGAGCTCTGACAATGATAATAAAGCTGCTTTAGTATGTACCCCATTAATTACTGACCAATCTTGGTATATATATGGTCAAAAAGCTGGTTCCACTACTTCAGTTCTTGGGTCTTCTACAGCCAGAGAATATTACACTTACAATGGACTGCATTTCCTTGTATCTGGTGGCTCTGCTGATACTGGATATGGTATGAATCGAACAACAATAATGCCTTATAAATTAGACCCCGGTGAAAATTCTTCTTATACGAGAAATCAAGACAGGATTTCAGGTACCGTAAACCATAATATTGAAACAGCTGATAACGAACCATGTGTACGATTAGATTATGATGAATGGATTAATATTAAAACAGTGTTTCAACCATATCCACGAAAAAGTATGGTAGGTTATGATGTTACTCAAGCACCATTTAAATCTAACCAATTCAGACAGAACACACAGGCCGGTGTAAATGATGATGGGGATATTGCTGGTCCACAAGCTAGGTGTTATGTTACAGCAGGTGTCACACAACCTACAGGTACTACCAATGTTAATTCAACACTAACAGGTACTACTAATGCAGGAGCAGACCCAGATGCTCGTCCACCATCGTTTAACCTAGATTTCTCTACTTCTCCAATTCGTGGAGGGACAGCAATGGCCTCGGCAAGGACGGCGACGGAAACTAGTGAATTCGGTAAAGTTTATGAATCTGGTAGTGCAATAGATTTGGACCACAGTTACTTTACCACTACATGGCCTCGTTATATGACAGTATGGTTACAAAATTTCAGATATATAGACACTGGAGGTACAGATGATAAGAAGTTCGGTACAAATAATGCCGGAAATTCTATTTTAACAGGTGAATGGCCTGCTACAGGTGGAGCACGAGAAGCCGAAGCATTTGTAGACAGTATAACCTTAACAGGATTTAATGGTCAAATATATAATTCATCTGCTGGAGCTGGAGCTTTAACTAAACAAATATCTTTACGTAATTACCCCCAATATCAATACTTAGCATTAGCATCGCATACCGACAACGCCACAGATAGTGCATGGTATAATGAATATCCAGATGCTTCTGGTGAATATTTACCTAATGCAGTATGTCCTACATACTTGGCTATTGGTTTTGAAAGTGGAACTACAGATATGTATGCTAATGGAGATGATTTTGATTCATGGTGGTTATGGAATGGTTTTAATTATGGCGGTTCATTTAGTGAGTTGACTCAACAAATAGGTTCAGGAGTGAGTAAAGCTACTACAAACATGTGGTATAGTACTCTCTCAGGTAATCACGCAAATAACACTGTTTATGATTCAGATTATACTAATAATATAGCTTGGATGTTTGCTGGAGATTCTCATACAGCAGCTACTACAGGGGCCGAACCAAGATTAACTGCCCTTACTTCTCAACTTGATATTGATTCAGCTACAGGTTCAGCAGCAGCTCCGGGCGGTATAGCTTGGGGTACAGGTTCTTCTGATGGAAGTGCTTGGTTTAGTAATGATGGTTTGACTCAAAAAGGATTTACATTCTTTAAAGCTTTATCAGGAACTACTTCTGGTACGGCAGGAACCAATACAGGTATGATAGACCAAGCAGGAAACAGTAATTGGGAGAAAATACCTAACTTAATAGCTTCGGCTAGAGTAATAGGTATACCTAATTTCGATATAGACTCTGAATTTTATGGAGAAAATGGTAAATGTATTATAGTCGACGAACCCGAACTTTTTGATGAAGCTACTGTAGGAACTTCTACATATGTAATATATATGGGAAATGAAAATAACCATCTTACTGACGCTGAATGGAAATCAGCTAATGCAGAGTTAGGAACAGGGGTTACTTCATCTTTAGTAGGTAAATCTATGGACCTTAAACAGAGTAGAAGACGTGAAGGAGATATGATTTTCTTTGACCAAGATGTAAGCGCTATAGCTAATAACACCTACCTTCCATTTTTATGGGTAGGACCAAGAAAATATTGGATAAACATGGAAATTTGGCCCGGTCAGTGTAAGACAGTAGACACTACTGTTGTTCGTGGAGCAACTGGTGGTGGTTCTTCAAAACTATATAGAAGACTCGCTAATGTAGGTTATGCATGGGCTTATGGTGGTAATGCTGAAAATAAAGTTTACGATAATATTTGTTTAATGAGTGGTAATAAAACTGGTTTCTCTTTTGGTAGTGGTTCAACTTACAATGAATGGAACTATGGATATAACGCTTCCGATGCAGGTACTGCTGGTAAAGCAGCTCTTTATAGAAATACTTGGAATTTAGACGTAGGAGATATTACTTCTAGTAGTTTAGATTTAACCACAGACTTTGGATATGGAAATTATAATGCCGAAAAGGATGAAGGAGGACAAGTAGATATCAAGAGTGGTTATACTGATAGACCTATATATTTAGATTTTAGTAAAGCCGTAAAATCAGGCATAAGACCAGATGAACCCTTTATGTCAACATTACAATTAAATAAACCTACAGCAAATCAAACTATTGAGATGTTCGGTAATGATTATACACGTACTATGACTACAGGTAATGTAGCCGCAGCAGAAGATAGAAAACCTTATTATATATTTGGTTATCATGACGCATTACCTAAAGTTTCGAATTTCCAAGTTAATCCCACAATAAATGTAATTGAAGGAGATGTTAACCTCTACGATTTGACTACAGAAAATCTCAATTCGGTGAGATTTACTTGGGACGAAGAGGGTGATGACATATGGTATAGACTTTTAATGGTAGATAATAATCCTATCGAAAATAAATATACTAACTGTCTCTGCTGGATACCTTTTAATGATTTACCTAACTTAGGTAATGGTTATGACCCATTAGTAGGTATAGAAGATGGGTATGGAGCATCAAGTATAGCTCTCTATAAACCTTCAGCAAATGGTACTGCTGACCCTTCTTCAACATTAGCTGACCCTTATGGACTTGCTTCAGCAAGTTATTCACGACAACGTATAGAAGGATTTAATGGTTATGGATTTTATTCAACCAATACAACAGGCTCTGATACAACCAAACTTTCAGGATTCCCTATTGCACATGCAACAAATGGTTTAATGAACGATTCTCAAAAAGAATACACTTTAATGATACATTTAAAACCAGCAGCTTCAGGTGCAGTGTTCTTTAAAGGTAACACAACTACTGGATTAAATATAGGACTTAACAGTGCAGGTAAAATAGTAGTATCAGGGCAAGATGCCACTATGACAGGCACTTCTGCCAATCCTTTAGATGGTGAAACACCTCTAGCAGTCATGGTTACCTATAAATCTGGTTCAACAATGCCTATGACATTACACATTAATGGAAAACTAGAAGATTATATTACTGAAGGTAGTGCTATGAGAGATTTCGGTTCTACAGACGCTGCCTATATAGGTACATCAACTGCAACTAATTCTGCTAACGATAACATAACAGGATACATAGAAGAATTTTGTGTATGGAATAAAAGATTATACTGTCCAGAAATGCCCGGTGAATATATTTTTAATACTAAAGAATTAACAGAATATGATGCTTCAACTACTGGTGGTGGTGAAAAACCAACCTACCCTCACAACGCTAGATTATTTGTAATGGATTATACTAACATTCGAGGAACTTCTAGAGATACATTAGCAAGTTCTAGTAATGTTTCATGGAGGACAACTATAGCATGATGGAGGTTGTATGGCTTTAGGATTAGTATGGACGGGAGGTCTTACAGCCAATACTGCTAATGTTTTCACAGAACTAACAGGAACTTTAAATTTTACAGATGATGATGTAAGGGCAGTTTATATTGATTGGGGAGATGGACAAGACCCCGCTGGAAGTTTTTCACGAGATAAAAGATATGCTAATTACCAATGGATTGAGACTACAGAAGCTACTGGGTCTCTTCAAGCTAAACATACTTACACAGCTACAGGCACTTTTCAACCTATAGTTCAAACCATTAATTCAAGAGGATTCGCCTCTAACTATTATGGTGCTGGGGCAGCGGGAGGTGCACCAAGTCCTTTTAATACTCGTGCTGAAATCAATGAGATGGCCGTTAGTGATGGTCAAGCGACAGGAGTGTTAAAGGTAGAAAATAAATCTGTTTATTCAGGTATAGATAACTCTATCTTTGAGAAAGAAGGACCTAAAGATATAAAGATGGTTATTGCTCCTTTCTTAAGTTCAGGCAACCTAGCTGTAATTAAACATGTAAATCTAGAAATAACAGCTGAAGTAGATACTACAATGGTTAATGCTACTGATTCAACTACAGTAGTTGGTGCTGGTAAAAAGGTAGAAGTTATTACTAAAACTCTTAGCGGTTCTAGTTTTTCTACAGCTTCTGGTTTGGAAGATATAGATGTAACCGCAGGACAGGTTAGTAGAATATTAAAAGTAGTTTATAAAAATCCAAAACTCACTATAGAAAATAATTCCGGAGGAATAAACTCTGGTTCAACTTATGACGATTATGATAAAAATTATGTTTTTAACTTTTTAAAGATATTCATTGTAGTAGCTGGTAAGGATGGCAATTATTACCCTATTACATATGTAACAGCTGGGTCTCCTATTAAATCATCAGATGACCCTAGGCGCTATTTAACAATGGACTTTAGCCAAAGTAGAGCAAAAGCTTCCAACGTAGCTCTAAAAAACTATAGATATGATGTAGGAAAAGCTTGGTTTAACCCTGCTTATCAGTGGAATGTTACTAGTGGTTCATCGAGCAGTGATGAATATCTCTTCTTTAATAATGATACTAGTGGCTCTCAGGAAGTGCGAAATGTAGCTTATACTTATGGTATGATAAGACCTGATGGACTTAATGGGTCAGGAACTATAGGTGGAGCAAGTACACCTTCTGTAGCTTTTACAACTGATAGTGATGCTCATTGGTACGTAACGGACCAAAAGTATAGAGAAGACCAGTTCACTATTGATGAATTTGGTAGATTCACTGACCAATACCATTTAACTAGAATGTCAGCAGAACCTTCTGGTGCGACTTACCCTGCTGCAACTAGCGCAGCTAACACTGCAAGTTCTATCAATAATAATAAACCCTATGTCTTTTGGATGCAACCAGCTTATGACTGGGCTAGTGAAAGAACAATTTGTAATATAGATAATAACACTTCAGTTATATCTAAGAATTATACAGAAGAAGCTTTCCGTAATGGTTCAGGAACTATGGTTAGTGTTAGTGGTATGAATGAAGCAGATTATGAATATAACGATGAATCTACTGATAGGACAAATGACCCCTTACAATATTTCCTTCTACTATTCCCTAGCAAAACTAATAAAGTATTTTTTAATTTAAATAATTATGCTAATGGGTTAATCAACGCTAATCTTTCAGGTACTTCATTCACTACCCCATGGAAAATAGCAAGTGTTTCCTACTTATCATTAGAAAAATCAGGAACAAAACACCAAGAAGCTATGTGGAAGAATGTACCCTTTGAAGATACCACTAAAGTTTCTTTATCTTACAAAGACACTACAAATGAAAAGATAATAGACCAAAGTAATTCTTTATCTCAGTCAGGGTTTTTAAATTTTGACATGCCCTTAGACTGGGACGCATGTAGTCTTAAAACTCTTTATGGTGGTGTAACCCCCGGTTCAGCGTACAGTGTAGCAGGAGCCGATGATATAACACTTACAGGTACTTGTGGAACATCTGCTAGTGTAACTGGATATGGTTCTCAAAACCCAGTGACTATTAGTAATCCTGCTGCTATAGAAGATTATCTTACAGACAATGATATAGGTGCTTTTAGGTATGGATTTATTATCAACACAGGTACAGGAGCACAAAGGTTTTATTGGGTAGCTAGTGGGGCCAGTGATGGCTACAAAGCTTCCTCTAATATTTTAAATTTACACTTTGGTGATTCTACCACAGCAACTCAACCCGCAGGAACTATTACTGGTTCTCTTAGAAGAATCAATGTTTATGATATAGTAGATGGATTTAGTAAAGTATTTAATGGAACTTCTACATCTAGTCTTGTTCCAGTAGGAGCTGGAGCGGCTTTTGCTAATGAGTTTATATTTAACAGCACAGGAGGTTCTACTGTAGAAACAGATTTATTTGACGCATGGGGCACGTCTGACCTATTTGCTTTAAAAGTAGCTGTAAGTGGAACTGCTGCTGCCGCTGATGCATTCCCTGAAATTTGGAATATATTTGATGGTAATCAAGTTTATGAAGATGTTGTAACCGAAGTTGACGATTCAGCATTTAATTTAAATTCTTTACCAATTATCAGTGATATAGGAATATCCAGAGCTGGTGCTTATTATCAAGCTATAACTCGAAAGGGTAAAACAATAATAGCTCGAACTGGTGATGTAATGGGAAGTATAGGTTTTTCAAGTGTAGCTTTGGGTGATGGAGAAAGGCTTAACGCCGATGGTACTTCCAGAGCCTTTAGTGATACATGGCAAGTACCTACAGGATATTCTTTTGCAGGAGATAATTTGTATGCTCATCTACATACTGTAAGAAAACTACAAGCTGAAAATGTCCCTGTTTATTGGGACCAACAACAGAAAGATGGTACCTTCATTCGCTTCTGGGGAGTAATAACAGAAGTAGCAGAAAACTTTGGAGTAGGAGGTGCTACAGGTGTTGTAGGATATGATGCCGCTATGACTATAACTGAGGTAGCCTTGATTGATGCTAACAGTAATCTTATGACTGACATCTTCCCACTAGGAGGAGTACAAGATGAAAAAGATTTCACCTAAGATATCTATTGATGGTAAAGATGTAGAATATCTCGAAGGAAGTTATACATATGCTGGTGGTGGAACAGCTGCTGAATTAACATTCTCAATGCCTTTACAATATGGTGGAAATAAAAAGTTATGGAATAAAGAAGTCCTTTTATATTTAGATGAAGCGGATAGTACCCCTATCTTTAGAGGTTGGATAAGAAGAGCACAACCTACACTTAATGATATAGATATATTAGCTATGGATGCTTTAGGTTATACTGTTAAAGGAGGAGAATCTACAAAGTCTTCAATAGTTTTGACTAGACAAGATAACTTAGATGGTTATACTAGTGGAGCAGCTATAGTAGAAGCTATTAAAAGAGCTAAGTTAGATACAAAATTAAAAACAGATTTTATTAGGAATACTACTCCTAGTATTTCTGCAAGTAGGTTTAATTTTAGAGGAAGAGTTACACTACAAGATATTATTCAAACAATGGTTTACAATTCGGTAGACGAGAGTGGAACTTTACCACATCCTAATCTATATAAATTAGTAGATGATGGTAGTAATTCTCAGTTAGTGATAGAACCTGAAGCAGATGTTGATACTGCCCAAATATCACATATATTCACAGAAGAAAGTAATATTGTAAGCTTAAGTATTAACGAAAAGAAAATTCCTACAATAATTTTAGTCAAAGGAAAGGATGGTGTTGAAGGAACATTTACTCATGACAGTGCTATCACTGCTTTGGATAGTAGTTATATGGAAGTAGATAACAACCAACTAACATCACCAGCTGAGTGTAAAGACTTTGGTCGTAAACTTTTTGAAGCCAATTTAAAAAATCAATATGAATATGCTTTAGAAGTTACTGAAGGTTCATACTTAGCAGAGAATGAAGTAATTAGAGTAGAAACTAATGATAGAGATTTCTCTGGTAACTATAGAGTTGTAGGAAAGAGTATATCTTTCTCTCCTGCTTCTTTTAGTGTAGGTATCACAATCAATAAGAAACCACCAACATTGGCTGAATATATAGCTGATAGTGATAATTAATTATTTCTTTGAGAGTTTACCATTTCTTTTACGATAAGCTTTCTCTCCCTTTTTAATCCTACGTTTCTTACGTTTCTTTGTAGGAACTCCATTCTTATTCCTTTTTACCATAATTAACCTTTAGGATAAGCAGCGTCATTAATTTGTGGTTCACCTGAACCTGATACATTATTTAATCTGTTTGTACCCCAAGCATTACCAGCTTGACCCATGCCTCCGCTTGATTCTCCATTTGCAGGGTATAAAGTTCTATATGTTACAGTTCCAGCAGGTTGCCATTGTCCATCACCATCTGGTCCATCGTTAGGACCTAGATATACTGGGTGGTCAATTCTACCTTCTCCGTTACCACCTGCGTTAAGGCCCATCTTACGGCCATATCCTGTTATGTCTGTAGCGTCGCTCCATCCCATGTTTAAATCTCACACTTGTCGCCGACACAAGCATACTCAGCTTTTCCCTGAGTATTGTCATTTATCTCGTAGTCAGACAACAACTTATAATTAACTACGGGGAGCTTCTTTATAAGCCTTTCGTAAGTTCTGTGGTCAATTTCCTCATAAGGAGCGAGTTCATAATGTCCCCCATCATAAGGTAAAAAAGAGACACCGTTAATAATATCCCAGTTTTGATACACCCAATTACCAACCTCAAACCACTCATCATCTCTGACATACACAGTCATACTCGCATTGTGTTCACACCAGTTATGTTGAAGGTTTTTATAATGTTTTAATTGGTCTAAAGCAGTAACATCTTTACGTGTTATACAACCCTCAGGTGATTTAACTGGGAATTCTAAGACCCATGTAGATGCATTCTTTTTATCTTGTCCTACTTCTGGATTAGCTTTTATACCACTATCTTTCATTAACTGGAATAGAGGGTCATTACTTGATATTCTATATCTTCTAATATAATACTCTGAATAGCGAGGATGGACACCTGACGCAGAATCTACAAGCTGTGAAACTGTGCCTGAGGGTTTAACACAAGTGGTCGCTGCTGGCATTTTAGTACCGAGTATTCCTGATGCTTTACGAGAAATGCGCAAAACACGGCTTTTAAGGGCCTTTAAAGCCTCCGAAGTCAATGCCGAGGGGTTATCCATCTGACCGGTTAAACTGACGCCTAAAAGCGCTTCTACGTCACAATTCTTTTTCCATGTTTCTCGGAGGTAGGGAAAGTATGTGAATGAGCTCTGTATAACACCGAGCCATGTAGCAGTC
>CEOH01089284.1_pt1 | contig 13149 bp, 18 predicted proteins | sample 530311 | NCBI WGS metagenome assembly CEOH01 (sample SAMEA2619923, study PRJEB7988) | marine metagenome | biome: marine biome (ENVO:00000447); feature: deep chlorophyll maximum layer (ENVO:xxxxxxxx); material: "saline water (ENVO:00002010), including plankton (ENVO:xxxxxxxx)" | depth 60 m
CCCGTACCTGCCATTTTCCATATTTTTGGGTATTCTTCTTTAAGCTTTAAAGCATATTCATAGTCGAATTGTTTAAATCTACTATTGGAGATGCTTATTTTTTCATCGTCACCATAACTAGGAAAGTTGGTTCTTTTTTTACCCATATTTGATTCCTCTAAATATATTCTCGAAAACCTATACTGATTTCAAGTTCTTTTTTAATTATAACAAGTAATTTAAAAAAAGGCAAAAAAAAAGACGTAAGATTTCTCTTACGTCTATAAAATATGTGATTTTTTATATATTGTTTAAATATAACCTACTTTCTTAGCAAATTCCGTACCCTTTTCCTGTATGATTAACCCTTTTGCACTTTTATTTAGGTGTTGACCCATTCTTTTATACGTTGTATGCTTATCAATAGCCATTAAACAACACGGATACATAATTTCTGTAATAAACCTAGTAATAGATGATATTGATAGATCATAATCTTTAGCTAAGTTGGTTCTACAACTATTTCCAGAAATAACCTCTTTTGCAATCTCAGTAAACTTTGGATTTAATGATTTAAAACCCTGAGATTTAACCTGTGCTTTAGAAATCAGCTTCAACATTTCATCCTTAGTATCCCCATAAACTAATTTCTCCTCCATAGACCATCTTTCATTCTTTATGTCTTCATGATAGAAAAAATCACCACTTTTTTCAACACTTGAAGATTTCTTAGGTGCATCCATACTAAAAAACAACCTTCGACCATTATTTTTTGACTTCTGAGACTGTATGAAATGCTTTATTGCAAAATTAATATTAGATTTAGCAAATGAATCAAACTTATCAATCTGATTAGTGTCTAAATTCTTAAAAAATCTCTTCATTGCTTCAGGTAATGCCACTTGAGCAACATCTTCTGAACAAATTGAAGGATCTAAATCAAAATTATACCCATATAGCATACTTTTCAAGACTTTTCTATAGTGGTTGTATGTTTGAGTTTTTGCTATTGTATCACCGTTATATGCTTTTAAAATTGTTTGCTTATTCATTATTTTTCCTTTCTTAATTTGTTTATACTTTATATTATCGACCAATAATAAATAACTTTAATGAAAAATTTTCAAGTAAAACAAACTCAAAAAAACTTGTTATTATTATAACTGATAGTATAAAATAAAACTAACTTTAATAAGGAAAACTAAATGAGAATAAGTGCGAGTGCCATTAATGACACACAAGAATGTGAATTAAAAGGCTTTTGGAAGTACGTAGAAAAAAGAAAAGGTTCAGTAGAATCACCTTATGGTGTTTTTGGTAGTTGTTTACATGCTTCAATAGCAGATATTATAAAAAGCAATGCAATTGGAGATAACGAATTCATTAAAATTAACTGGACAGAAAATTTCTATAACAGTTTTGTAAAAAAATCCCCTACCTTTAATAAAGACCCTCAAGAATTCTTAAAAGATGGAGAACATATGTTAATTAGTTGGTCTAACGATATGATTAAGCGTGGATGGACTAATGCTAATGTACTTTTTTTAGAGGAATATTTCAAAATTAAGGTTAGTGGTGATATGACTATGAGTGGGTTTATAGATTTAGTTTTTGAATTAGATGGTGAAACCTACTTAGTAGATTGGAAGTCGAATTATAAAATATCTACAAAAGAAGAAGTTAATAATTCAAATCAACTATCTATGTATTACTTTGCTTCTACTTATCAAGATATTGATATAGATAAAATAGGTTTTTATTTCTTGAGGTATAACAAGTTTGTAGAAACAGCAAGAGGAATATCTGATATGAGTAAGTTGTTTGATATTTCTATAGAAACAAAAAACAGACTAAAGAAAAACAACCTAAATGCTTCCTATTCAGAAAAGAATTGTAAATTTTGCGAACATAAAAAAGAATGTATGGCTTTTCAAACAAAATCTCATATGGTTTTCGATAAAAATCAAAAATTATTTATAGGTTAAAAATGGAAGTAGTTGCAGATTCTTCTGTTCTGAATTTAGAAGAAAAGAAAGAAATGCTTAAAGATTTAGTTTCTGATGAGCAGATGATTGACATTAGTGAAGATAAAGTTGATGAAATGCTAAATCAACTCTATACAAACAATGAAGATTCAGGCTTTTTAGATAAATCTTACCAGAAAGTTAGTTGGTTAGGAGAAGAACAAGAGGAAATAATATCAAATATACTAAGAAAGCATAACTTAGTGTTTTATAAAAAAAACATAAGAAAAACACTTAAGGAAATACATTATATAAAATTCAAGTCTGCAGAAATAAATGAAAGAAAGTCTGCTATTAATGTAGAAGTAGAAAATTTAAATCCAGATATTGTTGTAAGAGTTAAGAGAAAGGAAGCTGAATTATATCTAAATACAAAAGGTAAAACTCCTCCATCTTGGTTTTATGACATATTTGAAGGAAATATTAAGTATTTAAAATTATTAAGAAAAAACGAAAATTCTTCATTCCTAAAGTACATGTTTAATCTTTCCGATACAGATAAGCATGAAAAATTAATTGATTGTATACACACCATGTTAGAAGGTCGTAGAAATGTTTGACCAAGACACAGAAATATTAACACAAGATGGCTTTAAGTCAATAAACTCAATAAAAGATAAAGAAGTAGTACTAATGAGAAATCCATCTTCCCTATTGGATAGGTGGAAAGAAGTAGAAGAATTGGACTCATTTTCATACGATAAACCTCTATATTACTTTAAAACCAGATATTGGGAATCTCCAAAATTTTCAGAAGAAGTTTATCTATGGACAAGTAAATACAATCAACATCATGGTGTTTTAGATGAACAAACTAGGAGAAATGATTTTGTAGAATATTGTGACATAAAGAAAAAACCATTAGTTTTTGACCATAAAATAAAGTTTGAAGAAACTAAAGATCCTACCGAAGTAAAAATAGGTAGTTTTGTATTAGATGCAGAAGATTTTTATTTCTGGTTAGGTATTGTTGCAACAGACGGGTCGTTGTCAAAGAAAAAAAACACTATTAGTATTTCACAGTGTAAAGAAAAAAACATACCCATAATAAAAGATGTTTCAGAAAGACTTTTTGGTGAAAAATCAAAAGTTTATCACTACTCTAGGGAAAAACAAGGATTATCCGACATATATTACTTTAATATATACAGTAAGCCATTACATGAGTGGATCGTAGAAAAAATAGGAAGAACTAAAGAAGAAAGAAGATTGAAAAGTATTTTTAATCTTTCTACAAGGTTGCTAGAGAAATTCCTAGAGGGAGCAATACTTGGTGATGGTTGGATGGTAGAAAGAGTAGGTGAGTTCTCTGAAGGTTTCAACAAAGGTGTTTTTTGCGGAATATCAGAAGATTTAGCCAAAGACTATCAAGTTATAGCTTCATGCTTAGGTTGTAGAAGTAATGTTATAATAAAAGACGTAATTGGGAAGGAATATGAATTTGGTGATAAAATAAAGCATAAAATTGTATCTAAAAATATACAATATAAGTTAAGTATACATCAAGAAGGTTCAAGTTGTGTTAAAAGAGATCACCATAGAAAAATAGAATTTAATGGAGAGTTGCATTATCCAATAATAGGAAATAATTTAATCTTTATAAGGAGAAATGGTATGGCTTTTTGGTGCGGTACAACATAATGATAACCTATGAACATACAAGAAAAAGCTTTTGAAAAAACTTTAATATTCTATCAAGAAAAAAATAGATTTTTAGACAGAGATTTTTACTGGTTTAGACCTGAAGAAATGGGAAGGTTTGCTAGGTTTGAAAAACCTTGTGACTTTTGGTTTTTTGATAAAAGTTTTACTACATTAGAACTAAAATACACGAAAAAAGATAGAATACAAAAAAGTCAATTAAAAAAACACCAAAGAAAATCTCTATCTCATTTTGCTAAAAATAGATGCAAATCATATGTTATAATGTCTATGGGGTTTGAAAATAAGGTTAGCTTTCTAAATAAAGCTAAAACTTATGCAATACCTATAAGTTCGTATAATAATTGGTGTGATAATAATAGGAAATCTTTCATTGTTGATGAGGAATGGAAGTGGGGAGGTTATGTTTTGGAATATTTAAAACCTCTTAAGATTTTTAATATAGATAAATTGGTTAATTATAAATATAGGATTTTTTAAATGTCTGAAAACTTAAAATGTGGCTATCCAGTATCTACTTGTAGAAATTGCGACTATCACTATGGTAGATCTAAAGAACTGACTAAGTGTCCAAATTGTGGTGTAGATAGAGCATCTTGCCAAAAAGATAGACCATTTCACTACGTTAAAGACCCAGATACAGATAAATGGGTTAATACTGGAGTAAGATATGATTTTTGTATTTCTCATGGCAATGTAAAACCAACTGTTGGTGCATCTAAAAACCAAACATCGGAGACTGTTGATATGTCCAATAGTAAAAAAACAGACCTTGAGATAAGAGAATCATTTATGGACAACCATAGTAGTAAGTTTCAAAAAACTCAAACAGGTTTTATACCCAAGATAGAGAAAAACTCAGAAATATATAATATTTGGCAAGATGAATATGACAATCCTCAATTACATGACCTAAGAGGTGAATTAGCCCTATTGAGAACATACTTACAGTACAATGTTTCTGCACATGGAGATTATCCTGAAGCAAAAGACATTAGAAGTAGTCAAAAATTAATACAGCAAATAACAACAACCATAACAAACCTAATGGAATTAGAAGCAAAGTTGAAAATAATGGTAAACGTATCTGAGATCAGAGGTATGATAGAGAAAGTTATGGGAGTCATATTGGAAGCAGACATAGCCGAAAATAAAAAAATAGAAATGGCAGAAAGTATTAAAAAACTAACTTCAGGAGAGTTACCATGAATTCTGGATCTTTATTAGGAAATTTTGCTGATGAATTAAAAAAAAGGATAGAAGTTTCACAATCTGATGGTGATTATGAAACAAAAAATGTCGATATGGAGGAATTTATACTGAGTGAAGACTATATGGACTTATCTCTAGATATTTCAGATGCTAATTTAAGTCTATTAAAGCACGTAGATGATCCTGAAGTTAGAGAAGCTTGGTTGGTACTAGGAAAAGGTTCTGGAAAGAGTTTTAACTCATCTATTTATCAGTGTAGAGGTATCTGGCAAACTGCAATGTTAAAAAACCCACAAAGATATAGTAGTTTAGCGGTAGGAACTCACATTTATTTTTTAAATATGGCAACAAACCAACACCAAGCCAGGGATGTAGTTTTTACTGACCTTAGAGAAAAGTTAAAACATTCAAAGTGTTTTTTTGAAGTGGAAAGTGCTTTTGAACTATCTAGTTTAGATGGACACAGGGTTCCATACTATATTGATACAAAAGATAGAATAATTTTTCCCAAAAACATAATTGGAGTTTGTGGTCATTCAAAATCAACTGCTTGGTTGGGTTATAATACAAAACAAGGAATACTCGATGAAGCAGATTGGTTTGTAGATAATATGAACAAATCCGCAGCAAATGAGATATACAATTCACTCTTAGGTAGTTGTAAGACAAGGTTTCCAGATCACTATAAAATAATAGTTATAACTAGTCCAAAATCTACAGATTCTTTTGCGGTAAGGAAAATGAGAGAAATAGCAATTAGTGGTAATAGAAGAGATTTTTGGGAATAATAGCAATGAAAGACCAAGAGGAATTAATAGATGAGGAGTATGATAAGAGAATAGATAGGGTTCATGATACCACATGGTCTAAATTTGCAAGTTTAGGTGGTATTTTGGGACTACTTGCTCCTATATTTAATGAATTTCCTGAGATTGGTGAAAGTATTGCAATGAGCGTTGGTGGAACAAGTGCCGTAGCCGTTTTTGCTATTATGTTAAAAATATATAGGGTTGTTGGTTTCGCTTCAGACTTCAAAGAAGAACACAAAAAAGATTTGAAAAAATACAAGAAAAGACAAAATAAATTACGTAAAGAAAAAAGAGAAAAAAGAATAAATTCTATTTATTTGCACGACTTTTAGGAGGTTGTAATGAGAGTTTACGAGTTAGCAAAAGAATTGGGTACAAATTCAAAACATTTAATAGAAATCTCTAAAGGAACAGATTTTGTATTAAAAAGTCACCTAGAAAGCCTTACAAATGAAGAAATAGAAATTGTTAAAGCTATTTTTGAATTTTCAGGTGAAAACGAAAAAAAAGAAATGGAAAACCTAGATTTCATACAAAAACAGAATGAAATTGATCCAGATAGAGAACAACAACTGAAGGATTTAAGGGAACGTGTACAAAATTCAGAATATAAGATAGATTCTGAAAAAGTAGCAGAAAAAATAATAGAAAAAGAGAAAAAGAAAGGATTTTTCTCATTTCTTTTTGGTATTTTTAAATGAGTGATGAATCAATTTTCTCTTTAGAGCAAGACTATAGTAGTAGAACCTCTTTAAATCCAGATTTTGTCAAAGAAAAGTACGATTATGATGTCAGAATGTTTAAATTTGACAAATCTCTTGCAATACAAGCACCTACTTGGAGAATGAGAGATACCCAAACAATAGAAAGTTATATGGATGAGTTTCTAAGAAACCCTGCATTAGCTACGAGAGATTTTGGTGCTAATCCAATTGATGCAGTCGCTCCTGCTATTGAACACTCAGAGTTTATTGAAAAATCTTTTGAAAAACTAAAAGATTTTAAACATCCAATTATAAAAAATCCGTTCCTACAACCAAATGGTGAAGTAGTTAATACCGTTTTTAGAGATGATTTTATTTGTCAAGATCACATACGAAGATATTGCCACGTTGATATAGGATTAACTCAAGATCGACTAGGTTTGGCTGTAGGTCATGCAGAAGATTGGGTAGAAAAAGAACAAAGAGATGCACAAAATAGAGTGAGAAAAATAAAAGAACCAATAGTCTCCTTTGATTTACTAGCATCATTTAAAGGTTATAAAGAAAGTCCAGTTCAATTAATAGCAATTAGACAAATAATTTTTGATGTAATCAAAAGAGGATATAATATACATAGGGTAACTTTAGATGGTTACCAATCAGCAGACTTTATACAAAACATGAAAGCTGTAGGAATGGATGCCGATACCTTATCTATAGATAGAACAACTGAACCTTTTGATGAGTTGATTAAAGCTATTTATGAAAAAAGAATAAATATGTATCCATTAAATGTTAAAACACCTGAAGGTGAAGTTAACCTACCACACAAAGAGTTAAGACAACTAGAAAGAGTTGGAAACAAATATGACCACCCTCCAGGTGGTAGTCATGATTTAATTCAAGCTATTGCTGGTGTTATATATACAATAAAAACAAATGCTAAACCAAAGGACGGTGGTTATTTTGGCTATCTTAGTGAACTTTATTAAATACTCTGGAGAAATACTAGAAGAAATATTTAACTTTCAAGTTTTAATTGTAGAAGGTATAATTAGATTTATTAAATCAATTTTTAGAAAAGTTTACAACTTTGTACGATATTTTATAACTTTAGATTTAGATATTTATTTAAAATTTTTAACTGCGATAATATTTATCTCTTGTTTATTATTATCTGCATTCAAAGCATATGAAGATTCTTATCTTTCTTCTTTAAACTTACTTCTGATAAGTCTTTTCTCTGCTTTTATTAATGATCGAATTTTACTTCAACCTGAAATAGAAAACTTAGAAGAAGACGATTAGGAGGAATAATATGATTTCTTTTACAAAATCAAATAAAATTCTTTCTATGCAAAGACCCTCTTTAAAACTAAATACAACCAACGCAATAAAAAAGAGAAAGCGAAGGGTTGAAATTGGAGAAGAAAGAAGGATTTCGCTTGAAAGAAACACTGTTGACTACTTAACTTTTGATGAGATGAGGTTAATTTATGAAAAAAATACATGGATTCGTGCATGTGTTGATAAAATTGTAACTAGATTAAGTTTAATCCCACCAGAAATAGTTCCTATTGCGACTCCAGACAATGATGCATCAAACCCAAGCGATCAACAAATGCGTCACATTGAAAAACTAGCAGACTTAGTTATAAATCCAAACTCAAGTAGAGAATCTTTTAGTTCAATTCGACAAAAACTTGACAGAGATATGTTAGTTTATGATGCAGGTTGTTTGGAGATAGTTCGTGATGAATTTGGTATGCCTGTAGAAATATATGCTGCCCATTCTCCTAGTTTTGTATTAAATACAGATAAATCTGGGAATTTTATAAATTTCAATAAATGCTACTTTGAAAAATCTGACATTCAAAGCTCTGGTCATGATTATGATGATCAAGATAGAGGGTTTACCAATATATTTATGACTGATTCAGAAAAGAAAAACTCAAGTCATTTAAGTGGTGTTTGGTATGGTATAGACGAACTTATATATATGGTAATGAATCCAAGATCTGGAACACCTTATGGGACTTCAAAAATAGAAACATTAGCAAAAACTGTAGTTAATGCAACAAGAGTTGAGAACTATAATTCAGCACTTTTTGGTAATGATGCAACTCCAAGATTAGCTGTATTGTTTAATAATGTATCCCTAGAAAGATTACAGGAATATCAAAAATTCTGGGATAACAACTTAAGGGGAAAACCACATAGACCTATATTAATCTCTACTGGAGAGGGTGAAGGATCTGTTAAAATAGAAAAAGTAGGTTTAGCTCCAAGTGAAATGTCTTTTAAGCAATATAGTCAATGGATGTTGGAACAAATAATGTCTGTTTTTAACATGCAACCATTAGTTTTAGGTATGGTAACACCCAACACAGGTAAGCTTAACTCAGAACAACAACAAGAACAGTTTGAAAAAGATGCCTTAATTCCTCAGTTATCCACCTTTGCATATCATTTAAATTCTGAATTGATTTGGTCTTTACCAAACCCTAAAATTGGACACAAAGGTGGTTTTGGGTATAGAGATGTATATTTAGATTGGGGATTGGAAAAATCTTTAGATGAACAAGAACAATGGGATTTAGACAGACAACAATTAATGGAAGGTGTTTTAACAATAAATTATGTTAGAAAACATAGATTCGGACTACCTGAAGTCGAGTGGGGTGATGTACCCCTTAAGATGACACTTAAAGGCTCTAAAATAGGCTCTAATGGCTTAGAATTACCAAATCCAGGATTACCTACTGGTTTAGAAGAACTAGAGGATTCTGACCTAACTGATGCTATTGCTGCTAGTTTGAGTGAGAGAGATGCAATGTTTAAATCTTATTCACTTCCTAAAGAGGAAACTGAAAATAGATTAGATAACCTAGAAGACAAAATTGATGATATTCAGTTATCAATCAATCAAATAGCTTCAACAAGTCAAGAAAGTTAAATATTTAGTAAATAAACAAACATAAATCACGTTATATAGTGTGTTGGTTGTTTGTGTGACTCCTTAATAGAAGAGTAGTTCTTTGTCTTTACCCGACATAAAGCTGTATCCATCCTTCAATATAGCTTAATTAAACTACTCTTCTTTTTTTTTAATAAAAAAATTAAAGTTAACTAAAAACAGTCGATAATTTAAATTGTAAGGCAATTAAGCCAATTAAAAACAAAAATAATTAAAATTAAATGGAGAAATGAAAAAATGAAATTAGGACAACTTAAAGCTGAAAACACAGGTAGTTTACCAAAGGCAAACTTTATTGATTGGAAAAAAAATCCAAGAGTAAGACTAGTAGGAGATATTGTACGAAGACAACTACATTTCATTGAAGTTGAGAAGACAACGGGAACATCAGTTACTATTGTTATTCCATGTATAAATTATGACTATAGTGGATCTACTATACTTCGTATAGATGGAAAGTGTCCAATTGATGAAGTATATGACCTTCAGCTAAAAGGTGAAAAGCACTCAGATTTAGGTTTTTGCTCGTTTAAACAGCCTCCTCCTTCTTGGGGTAAGGATGCAACACCATCTAGAGCTACTTTTCAAGCGTCTATTAATTGTATTGACCGAATGGCACAGAAGTCAAGCTTACCACCAGAGGAATTGATGGGTATTATTGGATTTAGGAAATCACCATTTAATGAGTTAGTAGAAATGGCAACTCCTCCTTCTGAAAGTGACCCTAATGCAGACTTTTTAAGTGAGTCTTATAGAGGAGATCCATCTGATGATAAGTCTGGTTATGATTTATTGTTGAAGTACCACCCTGATAGATTCGGTGGTCAGAAATTTGAAATTATTGCAGGTAAAAACGAATCACCACTAAGTCCTGAAGAATCTGACTTAGTTAAAAACAACTCTATTAACCTAGAGGATTATTATCGAATCAGAACTAGAGATGAGATAATAGAGTACCTAACTGGTGTCCATGAAGATCGTGGAAGTCAAAATGGTAATGGTTTTAATAATAACGATTCCAACTCTAGTTCTTTCGATAATGTTTCTGCTGATTTGAAGAAGATGATGCAAGATAAAATATCTTCTGATTCAGCATCAGACGATTCACCTTTCTAAAAAACTAATAATTGCCCACCGAAATGGTGGGCTTTTTTTATATCAATATGAAAAATTTAAAAATTAAACTCAATAATATCTTGAATGAAGTTAACCTACATGAAAGAGAGATTGGTGAGTTATCAAAATCAGTTACTCGATATGAAACAAACCTTTCCGAATTAGAAAACTTAGACAAAACATACGAAGAATTAAAGAATTTTTTAATCGCTGTTTCAGAAAAATACAGAGGTCAAATCTGTTCAATCTTCAACTCACTAATCACAGAAGCTTTAAGTAAAATATTTGAAAAGGATATAATTTTCAACATAAAAATTTCTACATACAGGAATCAACCTGCCGTAGAGGTGTTTTTAACAGAGGAGGGTATTGAAGTTTCACCACAAAAATCATCAGGAGGTGGTATAAACGATATAATTTCCTTAGTTGTTCGTATTATTTTTATTCATCTTCAAAATTCATCTAAAATAATAATCTTGGATGAGCCTTTGAAGTTTCTTAGTTTGGAGTACCTGGAAAACGCATCTAGCTTTATTAGCGAAATTTGTGAAAGATTGGGTATTCAAATCATAATGGTTTCTCATAAACAAGACATACAAATACATGCAGATCATGTAATACATGTAAAAAAAGAAAAAGATTTTTCTATATCAATATAGGAGGTAAGTAATGGGATTTGGAGATTTAGCTAGTAGTTTAGCTGGTAAGCTAAAAGATGAAGTTGTAAGTGAAATTCAGGATCAAGGTGACGAATTAGTAGAAAAAGTCGTTGAAATGGTTCTAGAAAAATTAATGGATGAAACAGATGAGTTTATAGATACCCTAACTGAAAAAATCATTCAAAAAATAATTGATTCTATAACAAGTTAGACCCTAACTTCTAGGGTCATTACTTTGTAGGCTAGAAACATATTCTTTCTTATTGAACAAAGATCCAGAAATATAATTATCTATATTTGGCAGTAAAAACCATTCTCTTTTTATTCTATAACTAGAAAAGAGAGAATGGTAATTTTTCTCTGAATATTTTGCCCAATACGATCCACTTTTAGAATTATTATACTCCCAGGTTTCCTTAAAAATTAATTCTAATTCTCCCGTTACACCTGTCTTTATACTTTGCATCCTACTCTTAATATTAACTGTATGACCAATCTTAATTTCATCAGTACCTCTTTTTCTTACAAAATAAACAAATCCTGGTTTAAGATCCACTTCTCTATAAGATTTAGATCTTTCTATAGAAGGTATTTGCATTTCTTTTATTCTATTTAATCTAGACACATCAAACTCAACACCTGACCATTCTTTCATTTCTGTTATAAACTTAGAAACTTTTTTTCTATTGATTTTTTTAGTTATTAGATCATTATAAGCTGACAAATATCCTTCAAAATATGATTTTCTATACCCATTATCTTGCATTTACTTGTACTCCTATGACATCAACTCCTAAAAAGAGTAAAAAACAATTTCGGAGAAAAAAGCGTATAAGCCTATATCCAAAATCAAATATTTTTTCACAGCACCATCTTTTCAGGAGAGTTTGTTTTAAATTTACTTTTTTTTATAAATATTTGTTTTAATAATATATATAACATAGTTTTTAGTAAATATTTTATCTATAATTGTGTTATTTACTATGTAAATTAATATGAAGGAGTCGTGTAAATAAATGAAATACGTGTTTACTGATAGATTTAATATTAATCTATTTGATCTAGATGAGTTTGTTAATGCATACAAAAAAACTTTTATCATTAAAATCAACAGATGTGTTCTTGAAAATGAGTTGTCCAATATATCTAACTACAAGAGTAATGTGGTCGTAGGTTTTGATATAGAAAACAAGTGGCTACATAACAATATTAAAAAGACTATAGAGGTGGATATAAAAAGCAAAGGAAAGACTATCAATTACTTACATCCAGAATACCCATTAAGAACTGATTCAACTTTATTTTTCCTACAACCAAGTTCTCGTACTGAGGTAAAGATATATAAATGTGAATTTCTGAGTACAATAAAGGATGAAAAAAACAAAAGCCTAATAGAAATTGTTTCAGGTAAAGAAAAAGATAAAAATGATAAAAAAGAGTTGTGGGAAAAATTAACGTATCAAGAGAAGATAAACATAATGAAGGGAGGTTAAATCATATGTGGGTGTTATTCCCACATATGATTAGTTTATCAAAAAGTCTGTCCAGTAGATTTTTCTTTTTCCTTACTAGAATTGATTACAGTTTTTCTGAAACTCTTTTGCTGACTAGACAAAATACTCTCTAGTTTTTCAGCAGATCTAATCGCTCTATCTAACTTCCTTTCTGCACGTTTTAAGTTTTTTTTATCACCAGACTCACTAGAATAAAATATCTCACACCCTTCTTTAAAATTAAAATTCATTTCTTTGAAAAATTCTTTTGTCAAATTAAAATCAGGACTATCATATTTCTCTAACTTCTTAGTAATCTTCTCATAAGACTCTATTTTTTCTTCAAAACTCATAAAAACCTCTTTATTAAATGTCTTAACACTTACAACTAGTATTAAGTTTATTTGCAAATAATAACAAAACATAATTAAATTTGCAAGAAGTAAAAAGATGTGTATATATCTATAAGTGAGAATGTGGATATACTGTGTTAGGGTAGCTTATTACAAACCCC
>CEOH01036683.1_pt1 | contig 13138 bp, 15 predicted proteins | sample 530311 | NCBI WGS metagenome assembly CEOH01 (sample SAMEA2619923, study PRJEB7988) | marine metagenome | biome: marine biome (ENVO:00000447); feature: deep chlorophyll maximum layer (ENVO:xxxxxxxx); material: "saline water (ENVO:00002010), including plankton (ENVO:xxxxxxxx)" | depth 60 m
GACAGGCGGGGCGCTGTTGGCACTCATCATTACGTCGACCTTAACTACATTGATAATTATGATGTACTTGTATCTCTTAAGTCTAAATACAAGTTCGTATGTCTGGATAATGTAGAGGGCGCCGTATCGATGGAAAACTTCGACTGGCCAGAAAACTCTCTTATGATTTTTGGAGAAGAGGGAGTCGGCCTCTCGAAAGAAATGTTAGATTTAGCTGATCATGTGGTCTCAATTACACAATACGGTTCAGTTCGCAGTATGAACGTTGGTACAACTTCGGGAATTGCGATGTATGATTATACTAAAAAACTAAATGCGTGATAACCTCCCAACTTTAGACTTGCATCATTTGCCTCATCAAGAAGTAATTGATGTAGTAATAGAATATATTAATTTTTTAGATCCTCCTTTTCAAATTATTACTGGAAAATCTGAAAAAATGAGAAGCATAGTTATTAAAATTATTGAAGATTATGGTTGGACTTATCATGATCAATACTTTGACAACTATGGTTGCCTAGTTATTATGGAGAACAATTATGGCTGATTGGTTTACTGGTTCTGGAGATAAAATATCATTCGAAGAAATTGTTGATATTATTTTGGAGCACAAAGAAGACAACGGTAAGATTTCGGTAGGAACTGATAGTCATGTTAAAAAACAAGATTGTATATTCTCTTTAGCTATATGTCTTTATGACGGAGATAGCCAGAACGGTGGACGTTATTTTATTAAGAGAACAATTATCAATAAGAGAAAATACCCGAATCTTTTACAGAGAATTTTGGCAGAAGTTCAAAAATCAGTTGAATTAGGGCTTAAGCTTTTGGAACTTATTCCCGTATTAGATATTGAAATTCATTTAGATGTTAGCGGCGCCGACAAAAATAACGGAACGAGCAAGTTTACAGAAATGCTAACTGGATATGCTAGAGGTGCAGGATTCGACTGTAAGATAAAGCCCAATGCATATGCAGCCAGTAGTGTAGCTGACAAACACTCAAAATAATTACTTATTGAACTTAATAATAATTGAGCGTCGCAAATCTAATTCTTGGCTTCTAGCTCTTTCTTTCGAATGACTATTAATAGAATCGAATATAAACTTCTTTAGTTTTTTAAACTCTGGAGAAAGGGTTATATGATGGAATCTATTATGTCTTGCGTATATTAAGCCAATTAACTCGCCTTTCTTGTTTAGGATGGGAGAGCCGGAACTGCCTCCAATTGCAGGTATCGTGTATACGGATGAGTATTTATCCCATTTGCCAATATAAAACCCTTCAAATAAAGGGATTAAGTTTTTCTTAAAGAAGCCTGCAGGCGCGGCAATGTTATATGTTCTAGAACCAATTTTTGGCCTCTTTTTTGCAATTTTTAGAGGATCCTTAAAAAGCCCCCAAACAAACACAACGCATGCATCTAAATTTGAGTTATAAGAAACAATTTCTGCATTATATGTAAAATCATCTAAATCTCTAACATAATGTTTTGCAAAGAAGCTGACATTTTCTGATTCTTCTGAATCTTTTGGCTCTAAAGATTGTAACATATCTAGATCTGCTTGACGATTACACATATGAGCAGCAGTTAAAACATAAGAACCATCAAAGCCGTTTGCGATGATAGCTCCGGAGCCTGTATACCCTTGTTGCCTCTCATAACACTTTGATTTCATGTTGTCTGGATCTACCGGCACACAGGTCTGGCGATAGACATATGTCTCATATTTTACAAAACTGTCACGAGGCCATTTAAAATTTTGTTTTGTTTGTTGTATAGTAGAGGAACATGATGATAAAAGTAATAAAGATAATGTAAGTAAAATAGCTTTAAAATAACTTCTCATATAAAATACCTCTAAAAATAACTAGAAAGCTAATTACTAATACAAGGATGATAGATGAAAAAAACTTATCTGCTTGATACCAATGTGCTCCTCACAAGCGCAGATTCCATTTTTTCGTATAAAAATAATGACATAATAATTCCACTAAAAGTCATCGAAGAAATAGATAAGCACAAAAAAAGACAAGATGGAGTTGGAGCAAACGCTCGAATAACCATACGTATTCTAGATGATCTCCGCGAGAATGGAAATCTGTATGAAGGAGTAAAATTAGGTAGTGGAAAAGGTATCCTTTCGATACGAGGATACGACGTATTTGATTTACCAGATGACTTTGATTTGTCTAACGCAGATAACCAAATTATTGGCACTGCGATGACAGAAAAGAAGCGTCTTCAAAAGAAGAAGCTGACTGTTGTTACGCGTGATATTAACATGCGTGTAAAGTGTGATGCTCTTCAAATACCAACAGAAGATTTTATTACTGAACAAGTTGTTAGTAATACTGACGAGTTATATACTGGATTTGTACAACATTTAGTAGATGACCAACTAATTGATAGATTCTATTCTGACGAAGAAATATATTTGTTTGAAGAGGACATTAAAATAAATCCTCATCAATTTGTTATGTTGGTGTCGAATCAAAATGAAAAGAAAACAGCATTATCAAAATTTGTAAATTACAATTTACCATTAAAACCAATAGTAGAATATAAAAATCCTATTTGGGGACTCAAAGCTCGTAACAAAGAGCAGCTGTTCGGATTAAATCTTCTTATGAATCCAGATATACCAATTGTTACCATGACCGGCAAGGCCGGCTGTGGTAAGACTTTGTTAGCAATTGCAGCAGGTCTAGAACAAATTATGGAAGATAAAAACAAGCGGTATAAAAAACTTGTAGTTTCCAGACCAGTTCAGCCTGTAGGAAAGGATATTGGCTTCCTGCCAGGAACTTTAGAAGAGAAGATGAGCCCTTGGCTTATGCCGATTCAGGATAATCTGGAGTTTCTTCTAGGAGATAACAAGGAAACAATCGAACTGTTATATGAAAACGGGACTATTGAAGTAGAAGCACTTACATATATCAGAGGCCGCTCTATTTCTAATGCGTTTATTATCATTGACGAAGCTCAAAATCTCTCTGTACACGAGTTAAAGACTATTATTACTAGAGTAGGTGAGGGTACAAAGATTATCTTAACAGGAGATATTGAGCAGATAGACAACGTATATTTAGATTCGATATCAAATGGCTTATCTTATGCAATAGAAAAGTTTAAAGAACATGAGATCGCTGGACACGTATCTTTGAAAAAAGGCGAGCGCTCAAAAGTTGCTACTCTGGCAGCTAAAATATTATAATAATTAAATTAAAATTATTGGCATTTTTGTGTACACTATATATGGAGGTTTAAAGTGGATATTCACAACGAAGAATTAAATAAAACAATAGAGACAGACACTTCTCTTAAGGAAGTAATTGTTGATTATATTGGTAATAAACTAGACCCGGAGAATGGAGAAATTACTGTTGAAAATGTTGTTAGCGTAATGGCTCACGAATTTCCTGAATTTTTGATCGCAGTTGCGGAAGAGAATTGGGTAAGAGGATATGAGCAAGGTTTGAGTGATCAGACACACTTAAATACTGCTAATCAACAAGATGACGAATAAAATTTCAAAATTCATTAGTCCAACAAAGCAATATAGTATTTTCAATTCTGTTGATATTGTAGAGAAAGATCCTCTGCCTGAAAATGTTGATTTGACACAGGTAATTCAAAAAATAGAGAGTCTTTTACCCAGGTATATGTTCCATGCAATTGACGTAATGTATATTGGATATTTTGAAGAAATGCAAGCAAGATCTGTAAATGCAATGTATAAAGATGGCGCTCTGTATCTCACAAATGAACAAAGTGACAATTCAGATATGATAGATGATATTGTTCATGAGATTTCTCATTCTTTAGAAGAAATACATGGCGCTGAAATATATGCTGATAATAGTGTCGAATCAGAGTTCTTAATGAAAAGAAAGAAGCTAGAATCAATTTTAAGAAATCATGGTATCGATACTTCTGGTTATAATTTTTTAGAAACAGACTATTCAATAGAATTTGACAATTATTTGTATCAAGATGTAGGTTACCCCAAACTAAATACTCTTTCACAAGGCATATTCTCATCTGCTTATGGAGTAACTTCCTTGCGTGAATATTTTGCTAATGGTTTTGAAGAGTTCTATTTAGGTGACAGAAGGTATTTATCCAAAACTTGTCCTAAATTATATAATAAAATTAATGAGTTAAATGCTCTAGGAGAACAATATGTTTGAGAAAGTAAATATAAAAGAAAAAAATAATCAACTAGAAGTTGATGTGAAAATAGAATCATTAGGATCTGCTGGGAAATTGAGAGTCCACACCACACATGTTGAAGAATATCTTAAAAACAAGGGTGTGAAATTTGGAAAATGTATTAAAGAAATTGTCTTGCATAATGGTTCCGATCATGCTAGAATAGGAACATGGGCTTTTGAATTAGTAAAACAATCAAAACCGGTTAGTAAAATTACTAAAAAGCCTCGAAAAACAAAAACAGCAAAAAAACAAGAGGGCTAATTGTCTCACATATCCTATTCTGCATTCAAAATTTGGAACGAATGCCCCCACAAACATAAACTATCATATATTGATCGCATCAAAGGCTTCGAAGGTAACGAGTATACTGCTTTCGGAAGTGCTATCCACTCTGTGTGCGAAAACGCACTTATTAACGAAAATCTAGATGAGAAAGCTCATTTTCAAGAACAATTTCTTGAAGAGCTAAAATCTCTACCTGAAGAAGTTCGCGCGAATCTAAACAAATCTTTAGTAAACGATATGAGAACACAAGGAGATATTCTTGCTCCGCTAGCGATCCCGTTTCTTAAGGAGTTCTTTGGAGATTTCGAAGTAGTTTCAGTAGAAGAGCAACTTTTTGAAACTATTGATAATGACTTTGATTTTAAAGGATTTATTGATTTAGTTGTAAAAACTCCTGACGGCAAATACCATATATTAGATTGGAAGACTTGTAGTTGGGGTTGGAAACCAAAACGAAAGTCAGATGCCATGACAACGTATCAGTTAACTTTCTATAAGAACTACTTTGCGCAAAAGCATAATATTGATCCAAAAAATATTGAAACCTATTTTGCTTTGTTGAAAAGAACAGCTAAAAAAGATAATGTTGAAATTTTTAGAGTGACCAGTGGTCCAAAAAAAACCAAAAATGCTCTTAACTTATTGAACAAAGCACTTCATAATATAAAAAAGGATTTTCACCCTAAGAATCGAAGTGCATGCCAAACTCCATTTGGCATGTGCGAGTTCTATAATACGGAACATTGCGCATGAATGAGGAAAAAATGGATAAAAAAATCAAGGTTCTTGTCTTAAGTGACCACCCTCTATCACCATCAGGTGTTGGAACACAAACAAAATATATGATTGAATCACTGTTACCGACAGGCAAGTTTAAGTTTACTTGTCTCGGCGGTGCTGTTAAACACCACGACTATAACCCAACAAAAACCGAAGAGTGGGGGGATGATTGGATTATTTATCCAGTTGATGGATATGGAACACAAGATATGATCCGCTCCATTATGCGTAATGAAAAGCCAGATATTTTGTGGTTTATGACAGATCCTAGATTTTATGGATGGTTATGGGATATAGAAGATGAGATTCGACCCCATATGCCCATGGTTTATTATCATGTTTGGGATAACAAACCATATCCTACATTTAACAGACCATTCTATGAGTCTACAGACGTAATCGCGGCGATATCAAAAGTTACAGCAGACATTGTAAAGAACGTGGCCCCGGACGTTGATTCTTTATATCTTCCTCATTCAGTAGATACTGATGTTTTTTCAAAGAAATCCGAAGAGGAAATTGAAAAATTTAAGAATGAGAATATGCCTGAAATTAATGATGACAGATTCGTATTTTTTTGGAACAATAGAAATGCACGAAGAAAGCAGTCTGGAAGTTTAATATTCTGGTTTAAAGACTTCCTGGATGAAGTTGGTCATGATAAAGCGTGTCTTGTTATGCATACAGATGTTAAAGATGAGCACGGTCAAGACCTTCAAGCAATTATTGAACATCTAGGCTTAACAAATGGAGAAGTTATGTTCTCGCAGAATAAAGTTCCTCCTGAAGTTCTTTCTCTTATCTATAACTCGTCCGATTGTGTTATAAATATTTCTGATGCAGAAGGTTTTGGTCTTGCTACTTTGGAAGCTTTGTCGACTGAAACTCCTATTATTGTTAATATGACCGGTGGGTTGCAAGAGCAGGTAACTGACGGAGAGAATTGGTTTGGTGTTGGGATTGAGCCGTCTTCAAAAGCTATTATCGGCTCACAGCCTATTCCATGGATTTATGAAGATAGAATTAGTGGAAAAGATTTAGTTGATGCCATGCTTAAGATTTATAATATGACTCCTGAAGAGCGCGCAGAAACTGGCGCTGCTGGCAGACAACATGTTGTAAACAATTACAATTTTGAAAATTATAAAAATAACTGGGAATCTTTAATGCTCCGTATTCATGAAGAGTACGGTTCATGGGAAAATAGAAAAGGTTATAAAAAATACGAACTTATAGAGGTATCATGAGGAAAAAGGTATTAGTCCGCGGGCCCGCACTAACTAGAAGCGGCTACGGCGAACACACAAGATTTGTTTTGCGCTCCCTCCGAGCTTATGAAGATAAGTTTGATATTTATCTGATTGCTGTTAATTGGGGCCACACAGGGTGGCTTCCCGAAGCAGATGAAGAAAGAGACTGGATGGATCAAATTCTTAAAAAGACAATTATCCACCAACAACAGGGCGGCCAATATGATATGTCCGTTCAAGTGACGATACCAAATGAATGGGAAAAATTAGCTCCCGTTAACGTTGGTGTGACCGCTGGTATTGAAACTACAAAAATATCTCCACAATGGGTTGAGAAGTCCATGCTGATGGATAGAATTGTTATTACTTCTAACCACTCAAAAGATGTATTTGAAAAGACTAGCTATCATGCAAAAAATAATGAAACAGGAGAAGAAGTAAAAGACTTTAGATGTACCGTACCGATTGAAGCAGTTGGGTATCCTGTTAAAACTTATGAGAAAAAGCCAAAATTAGATATAAAACTAGATTATAAGTTTAATTTTCTTACAGTAGCTCAATGGGGCCCACGTAAAAATCTTAATAGTACCATTAAGTGGTTTGTTGAAGAATTTAAAGACGAGGAAGTAGGTCTTGTTATAAAAGCAAATAAATCTAAAAATAACATAATGGATAGATATAGTTGCAAACAAGAATTAGAAAATATTTTAAGCAGTTATCCTGATAGAAAGTGTAAGGTATATCTTCTTCATGGAAATATGACTGACGAAGAAATGCATGCTTTATATAAGAATCCGAAACTTAAAGCTATAGTTTCTACTAGCCATGGAGAAGGCTATGGTCTTCCTCTTTTTGAAGCAGCTTATAGTGGTATGCCGGTTATTGCTCCGGAGTGGAGCGGTCAATGCGATTTCTTGTTTGCACCTGTAAAAGGTAAAAAAGGAAAAGAAAAAATTAAACCACTTTTTTCTAAAATAAATTACACACTACAGCCGGTGCAAAAGCAAGCTGTCTGGGAAGGAGTAATTCAAGCAGACTCTATGTGGTGTTACCCTGACGAAAAATCTTGTAAAGCTGCGATGCGCGACGTTTTTAAGGATCATGGAAGATTTAAAAAACAGGCAAAGAAGCTGCAAAATTGGATTTTGGAAACATTTAGTGAAGAGAACCAATACGAGAAAATGGCCTCCTCAATTTACGGAGGAGATGTAACAGAGAAACTAGAATATATATTTGCTAGCGACTTCTTCCATAATCAAGTTTTGGGAGGAGCAGAATTGAGTTTGGGATCTTTAATGAGAGGATGCCCAGCATTAAATACCGGGATAAATTGCAAAGATTTAAATGAGTCTTTAGTAACAGCCCATAAAGACGCGACTTGGATTTTTGGTAATAATACCCAAATGAATCCAGAGCTAGTAAGTGTTTTTGAAAAGCAAAATATTAACTACTTTGTAGTAGAGTTTGATTATAAGTTTTGTAAATACAGAAATATGGAATTGCACGAAACTCTAGAGGGAACACCTTGCGATTGTAAAGATTCCGAACATGGTAAATCTGTAAATACGTTCTTAAAGAACGCTAATAAGGTTTTCTTCATGTCTGATAAGCAAATGGAAATTACACTAGAAAACATGTCAGATTTGAATAAAGATAATTGCATTAGATTGACTTCTATTTTCGAACCAGAGTTTTTCATTTTCATTAAACAACTTCGAGAACAGTATAAGGATAAGAAAAACGATATTTGGTTAATTCCCGGATCGCCAAACTGGGTGAAAGGAGCACCAGAAGCCGAAGAGTGGTGTAAGGAAAACAATCTAGATTATACTAAAATTCATGGTAAAAACCCCGCAGAGACCCTTCAAATGCTAGCAGGAGCCAAGGGCTTATGTTCTCTGCCCCCTGGAGCAGATACTTGCCCTAGGATGGTTATAGAGGCAAAACTGCTGGGTTGTGAGCTTCATTTAAATGATAATGTGCAGCACAAAGATGAAGAGTGGTTTGCTACCGATGATTTGTCTGTAACAGAGGAATATCTTAAAGCAGTACCAGCTCGCTTCTGGAGTGAAGTAGTAAGGTAATGTCAAATATTATACAATCTCTTTGGATAGGCAAAGAGCTATCTGTAATGGAACAACTGTGTTTGTCTTCTTTTGTGAAGAACGGGCACGAAGTTCACTTGTATACTTATGGAGATGTGAAAAACGTTCCACAAGGCGTACAAGTAAAAGATGGTAATGACATCCTTTCTAGAGATATGATATTTGTTTATCGCGAGCACAAAAGCTATTCTGGATTTTCTAACTATTTTAGATATAAGCTTCTTTATGAGAAGGGTGGTTATTGGGTTGATACAGATCAGGTGTGTTTGAAGCACTTTGATTTTCCGGATGCGTATGTTTTTTCCTCTGAAGAAGTTATGCCATTTGGAGAAGAGAACCAGCATATTAACGCCGGCGTTATAAAAGCACCTAAAGGAAATCCAGTAACAAAAAGAGCTTTTGATATTTGTATGTCGAAAGAAAAAGAAAAGCTAGTATGGGGAGAGATTGGGCCTAGGCTTGTAAAATCATCTGTTGAGACGTTCCAGCTACAACCTTTCGTAAAACACTTCACTGCTTTTTGTCCAATTCCTGGCGCGCTATGGAATATCTTTTTAAATCCTGAAGTCAATTTTAATTTTGACGATGGGGTATATGGTATTCATCTTTGGAACGAGATGTGGAGACGAGCAGAACAAGATAAGAATGCTTCATATGATCCAGAATGTTTATATGAGCAGCTTAAGAGAAAGTTTCTGTGAAAGTTCTTTATCTTTGTAATAAAAAATCTCACGACACAAAGATGTCTCGTGTTAGATTTCATGGTATGCGAGCAATTGGTAAACTGGCAGAACTAACTTGGTCCGGCCTGGGTTGGTCCAACTATGATGATTCGAAGACTGTGCAGGAGAATATAGATAATATATATGGTGATGAACAACCGGATATAGTTGTAGCTTTTAAGCCTTTAGAATTAAAAGAGTTTTCGAAAGCAAAGCCGCTTAAATGTGTTCGCTATAACGAGATGTTTGATGTACCGTGGACAAAAAAAGAAATTGATGAGTCCGGCGCACAATTAGTTATTTGTCATCATCTTAATGATATGGAACAGTATGAAGAATTATATAAAGGTACAGATATAAAATTTGTCAATATTCCACATTGTGCAGAAAAGATGATTTATAAAGATTACCAGCTTCCAAAGAAATATGATATCTTATTAGCCGGAGCCGTCCACACTAAATCGATTTTAGGTGACCATTATCCGTTGAGAATAAGATTGGCGACTAGCATTTTGCCCAAGATGTCACAAAAGTATAGGTGCGGGATTTTACAACACCCTGGTGGCCTTTTACATGACGCAGCGTCAGATAGAAATAGTTTTGAATATGCCCAAACATTAAATTCTGCCAAAATATGTGTTACATGTAGTGGGCAACCAAAATCTCGATTTGGTAAATATATTGAGATACCTATGTGTGCTAGCGCTATAGCAGCAGATATTCCTGGAGAAGAGCAGCTATTGTTTAAAGATTTTGTTATTGATATTAATATGGATATGTCTGACGATGAAATAATTTCAAAGTTATCATTTTATATTGATAATGAAGAAGAGAGACTTAAGCTAGTAGAAAAAGGCTTACAATATGCTCAATATTACACACAAGAAAGATATGCTGATGATTTTGTGAGGATTGTAGAAGAAATTATATGAAAGTATTTGCAACAGCCCCAGGAGAAAACTGGATTTTAGATAGAATATCACAGGAATGGTATCTTAAAAAACAAGAATATTCTACAACTAATATATTAGAAAGCGATATTATATGGTTAATAGATGGATATTCGTGGCAAAAGATTAATACTAATTTACTAATGTCAAAAAAAGTAGTTCTTACTGTTCATCATGTTACTCCAAATAAATTTAACAAACAAGATTTTTTAATAAGAGATCAGTTTGTTGATCATTATCATGTTCCCTGTGAACAAACAAAAAATTTCATTAAGGAACACACTAATAAACCTATTACAGTAATAGGATATTGGTATAATGAAAAATGCTGGTATGAGCTTAATAAACAAGGCTGTCGTCAATATCTTGGCTTGCCGAAAGACGATTATATAATCGGCTCTTTCCAGAGAGATACAGAGGGTTTTGATCTTAAGACACCTAAACTTGAAAAGGGGCCTGATTTATTTTGTGATTATGTAGAGAAATTAGAAAAAGATAATTTGCATATTTTATTAGGCGGCTGGCGCAGACAATACGTTATATCTCGGTTAGAACAAGCTGGAATAAAATATACATATAAAGAAATGGTTCCTCTGGAAGATGTACAAAAGATGTACGCAGCGTGCGATTTATATTTGGTTTCTTCTCGTTACGAAGGCGGCCCACAATCTCTTCTAGAAGCGCCAGCAATGAAGGTTCCAATTATTTCAACTGATATGGGGATGGCTAGCCAAACGTTAAATGACAATTGTATTATTGATGTAGAAAAAGAAATTTATTTTCCCACTGAAGAAGACGTTGAAGAGAATTTTAATAATATCCAACAGTTTAAATTAGATACACATATTGAAAAATATTTAGATTTTTTTAAGAGGTTATAATGAAGATAGGAGTCATCGGAGTAGGAGTAGTAGGTGAAGCTGTATATAAGGGCTTGTTAGATCTGAAACATGAAGTAATAGCACATGATATTAGGATGGACACAAAGATCGAGGATGTATTACATACTGAAATATGTTTTTTATGTGTACCTACACCGTCAAAAGAGACAGGAGAGTGCGACACTAGCATTGTAGAAGAGGTAATTTCTCATCTACTAGAGCTTAACTACTCAGGTTTAATTTGTATTAAGTCTACAGTAGCTCCTGGAACTACTAAAAAGCTCCAAGAAAGATTTAAAAATAAGAATATTTGTTTTGTTCCAGAATTTTTAAGAGAACGATGTGCGTATGAGGATTTTGTTAATAACCATGATCTTTGTGTAATAGGAGCAAATACAGATTCAAATTATGAATTGATTAAAAAAGCTCACGGTTCTTTGCCTGAAAATTTTGTAAAGCTTTCGGTAACAGAAGCAGAATTTTGTAAATATTATAATAATGTTTATAACGCAACTTTGGTTACTTTTGCTAATAGTTTCTATGAGTTGTGTGAAAAACAAGACGCTGATTATACAAAAATTAAAAATACTATGACTCTTAGAAATCAAATAAACGGAAAATATTTAGATTGTAATTCTGATCTACGTGGTTTCGGTGGTATGTGTCTTCCTAAAGATACTAGAGCCATGGCATTTTTAGCAAAGAATACTAACGTTGAGTTTTTTGATTGTTTATTAAAAGAAAATTCAAAATATAAGATTACTGTTTTTGATGGTATGAGAGATGAATAATGAAAACTGCTTTAGTAACAGGTGCTGCTGGTTTTATAGGAAGCCACTTAACTGATAAGTTGTTATCTATTGGCTATAAAGTTATTGGAATTGATAACTTTTTTCGCGGAAAGAAAGAGAATTTACCAAATCATGATAATTTTTCTTTTTATGAATTAGACTTAACAGAGAATGTCGAGCAGATAAAACAAATAGTTGCTCGACATAATCCGGATATCCTGTATCATTATGCGGCTATTAATGGCACGAAGTATTTTTATGATATCCCGCACGATGTTTTTAACAACAACATCTTAATAACACAAAATATGCTGCAGGCCATAAAAGGCTCAAGTATTAAGAAAATTGTTTATGCGTCGACTTCAGAAGCTTATGGTAATAACCCTCCTTTACCTACTTCAGAAAGAGAACATATACTATTAAATATCTTTACAGATCGAGACAGCTATTCGTCTTCTAAAGTAATTGGAGATTTTTATGTTAAGATGTTCGCGAAGCAGAATAATCTAGATTTCTTAATATTAAGAATTTTTAATACTTACGGTACTAGGATGGATAATACCGAGTATGGTCAAGTAATACCTGAATTTATAAGAAAAGTTAATAATTCTGAAGACTTTACTATAATAGGAGATGGCTTACAAACTCGGTGTTTCTGTTATATAGATGATCATGTTGATTTAACGGTTAAGCTGGCAGATCTAGCCACCAACGAGGTGGTAAATCTAGGTAATGACAACCTCATTAGTATGATTGATTTAGCAAAAACTATACACGATTTGAGTAACCAAGAAAAAGAGTTTACGCCAGTTCACCTTCCTTCTCGTGATTTTGACACACTAAGACGACAGCCAGATTTATCTTTGCTGAAGACATACATACCAGAACACAAATATGTATCGTTATCTGATGGAATACTAAAATGTATAAAATGGTACAAAGATGAAAATCTATATTAATAGAGAGCCGGTTACTGGTCCGTGGGGCGGTGGTAATAAGATAATTTGTAACTTGTCCGATAGATTAAAAGATTTAGGGCATGAGGTTGTTTATAGGTTATTTGACGAAGATATTGATGTAATATATTGTCAGGACCCGCGACCCAACCAACATGGCGAATGGTATCAACATTTTTTAAATCATAGAATCTTGTTT
>CEOH01036693.1_pt1 | contig 13134 bp, 7 predicted proteins | sample 530311 | NCBI WGS metagenome assembly CEOH01 (sample SAMEA2619923, study PRJEB7988) | marine metagenome | biome: marine biome (ENVO:00000447); feature: deep chlorophyll maximum layer (ENVO:xxxxxxxx); material: "saline water (ENVO:00002010), including plankton (ENVO:xxxxxxxx)" | depth 60 m
ACCAGTAGCTCCAGTAGCTCCTGAGGTTCCAGATGATCCAGATGATCCTGAGGAACCAGAAGTCCCAGAGGTTCCTGAAGTACCTGAAGTTCCGCTAGGCCCAGTTGCCCCCGAGGTCCCAGAAGTACCGGCTCCTTGGGGACCTGTTGCTCCTGTTGGACCGGTTGGGCCAGTTGCGCCACCTCCGCATACTACCCAAGAACCAGCTTTTTTGATATATATCTTGAGTACGTCAGTAGCGAAATACGTAGCACCGTTAGCAGCCGAGGATAATACTCCTGACTTCTCGCTGTCCGTGCCTACAAACCTATCTCCTGCGTACCTTCTGACCGACATTTTAGATAATTACACTATTTTATCTACTTCTTTGATGACTTTATCGGCACTTATTGACTTACTGCATTCAAAATTTTTGTTTTCTGGACACCAGTTCCAATCTCCTCGGTCAAATAAATAGTCAGTATTGTGCCAACATCCGTTGCATGCATCTTCATTGATGATTCTATGAGGGGTAGAAAACTCATGAAATGCTTTAGTAAAACCAGATATTAAAATTACTTTTTTGTTCAAAGCCCAAGCCACCCAACTCATTCCAGAGCTTAATCCTATAAAAAAATCACAGTCTCTTATTAGCGTGATAGCGTCTTCAATATTCCTCAAAAAGGGATGAACAACTCCTTTTAACTCCTTTAAATCCATCCAAGGTAATCTTTCTCTTTGGACTATTACTACTTTATAACCTAAAGAATTTAAATGATCCACCACCCTCTGCCATCCTTCTTCGTTTTGCCAATGTTTTAATCCCGCAGTAGAGGCAGTTGAAATGCATACATATTTGCCTTTAGGCTTGAGAGATTTATTCGGAAAACTTGGCTTGTCTAGTTTACATTTTATTTCTTTAGGTTCTAGCCCTAGTTGGTCTGAAGCAATTTCAATAAGAGGCAGAGTTCTCCAATCTCTTGGATGGTAATGTTCTATGTTTTCCATATATACCCCTATCCACCATTGATATTTTATTTGTAAATGGTTTATTTCCCCGTTTGGTTCTACAAAATTTAATTCTGGGTAAGATTTTTTAAACAAATAGTTGAAAAAAGTAGCTACATATAATTTACATTTATGGACTTTTCTAAATTCTTCCACTTGAGGCAACCAAGCTATCGTGTCTCCTACAGATTTAGTATCGAAAACTATTAAAACATTTTCATTTGACAAGTCTAAGACATGGTCTATTTTTAGTTTATCTTCTTGAAAAACTTTTATATGCCAGTCTATATAATATTTTTCATTTACTGATAGCCAATGATTTTTATTTATTTTATTTTCACAAAGAGTCTTTCCGCTCCTTCTGTCAATAAATTGAATTGAGTAAGGACCATCGTCGAAAGAACTATCTCCTAATATCTCAACTTTCGCCCCCCTGTTAAAAAACAACTTTATAGTATCTTCGTGGTCTTTTAAGAAAGAGTCAGGATTGAATTCTGTATTTTTATACTCTTCTAGAAGATTATCCATTTTTAAGCTGCCTTAATATCCTGTCTAAAACTTCTGCGATAACAAAAGAGCTTCTTCTTTTGGAAAATTCTCTTGCCGAATTTACGTGCCCATCCCAGTCCTCAATTATTTTCTGTAAAGCGGCTGTAACCGAAGGCATGTTTGCTTCAGCGGGGGATATTGCTCCTTTATAGTCAGGAAGCCTGCCTGTGTTTGAAGATATGACAGGCATCCCACTTGACATACATTCAAGAATTTCATGAGTTGGTGAAGCCAAGTCTTTAGGGCGAAAATCTAGAAGTATATCGTTTTCTTTAACAACGTCTTCAATGTTCCAAGAATCGCAAACTATATTGCATTTAGGATTTGAATCAAAAAAGTTATATTTTTTTAATACGTTACCAAAAAAATCACATCCATAATTTAAAAATGATATATTTAGACTAAATTTATTAGCAAATTCATTACATAATATATAATTTAATTTATCTTCTCCTTGGCTATCGTTTTGACCAATACAAATAAGCTTTATGTCATTTAAATTAATTTTAGGTCTATCAAAATTAAAGAGCTTATGATCTTCGAGAATACTATGACTAAGAAATATGCATTTTTCTTTAAACTCTTCGAAGACTAAAAACCAGTCGTAAGATGGAAATATAGAAAATACAGAGTTTCCAATTGCATATTTCGATTCTAAATAAGAAGTTGAGCCGACTTTAAAAGCTTCCAGATCATGAAGGTAAAAAATATATTTTTTGCCAGCGTCAGCAAACTCTTTTGCGTCTTTAGCATTATGAATAATTATAAAATTATATTCATCGCTTTTTTCCAATGCTTTCGTTAGATTATCAAAGACATCAACAGTATAAAACATCTTTTCGAGCCCAGCTTCCAAGTTCTCGGACGTTTTCTTTATGTCAAGACTCTCTTGTTGACTTAAACTTCGATCTGTTGAAACAATAGAGATTTTCATTTTTAAATATCTATATATTTTATTTCACTTGGGACAATCTCTGTCCCTTCGTATTGTTCTTGAGGATTATGCTGCCTAGGGTCAGCCTTTCTTAAAGATAAAGCGGAGTTATCTCTGCCTTTGAGTTTTTTTAGTTTAGCCTCTAGTCCCATTTTGTCTAAACCTAAAATATGATCAATTATTTCTTGAGATGTTAAGTCTTTCCAATCTATTGGATTCTTATAAGACTCATAAAGTTTCCACCAATGTTCCCTAACAAGACCTACGTCCTGCTGAAGAAAATTTCCAAACATATTCCATCCGTTTTCCCACACGGGATAGCGACCAATTCTATAAGTCGCATAATATCCTTTTTTGTCATTCCAAGTGAATTCCTTTGAAGATGTGTCAGGAATATCAAATGGCTCTTTTTTATCTACATTATAAGCTGTCTTATGAATTGGGTCATCGAAGTAAGCATCCTTAGGGAAACATCTTGTTTTGGCCGTATTAAAATTAGAAAAAATTTCATAAAAATCACTAAATATAAATAAATTACATTTATGTTTTTTCTGGTAAAAAATACATCTATCTAGCCAAATTCTAGCTTCATAAAGATCTTTCGTATCTAATATTATTGCTACATTTTTATTACAATCACTATATATGTGTTCAGAGACTAAGATCAGGCCTTCCTGATCGTCGTAATCGTAAACATTAATAAACCAATCGGTATACCATTCCCTGAAAAGACCATAGGTAGTGTTCGCTGGCCTAACTAAATCGATCAAAAGCCTTGGCTGATATCTATCGCCAAGATAAAATTCGCCAATTTCCACGAGGTACTCTTTTTGGGGATTTTCAGAATCCCGAATTTCGAAAAAAGGCCCAGCATTGAAAGAGTAGTTAAATTCCATTTTGATTTTTAAAATAAATATAATCTTCCGCCACTAGAAGATCAATCATACCGCTCTCTAAATGAGCAAGAGCTTGAGATGGGCTGTCAATTATTGGCTCCCCGTGACCATTAAAAGAAGTATTTAACAAGATAGGTAGCCCAGAGATCTTTTCATACGCTTTTAAGATTGAGTGGAACTTAGGATTCCTTTCCTCGTATACTAATTGAGGTCTAGCGGTGCCATCTGCCTCGTGGACGACAGCTGGAATTTTTTCAGCCCAACCTTCTTTAGTATCGTAACACATTGTCATAAACTCCGCAGCCATTCTTGACTTATTAATATGAAATATTTCATCTGCTTTCTCTGCTAAGACAAATGGGGCGAAGGGCATGATCTCATGTCTTCCCAACCTTTCGTTTAAAACTTGATGAGTATCAGGGTCTGTAACTTTAACTAAAATACTTCTTGCTCCTAAAGCTCTTGGCCCGTGCTCGAACTTTCCTTGAAACCAACCTGCTATTTTATTTTGATGCAAATACTCTGCTAAAAGCTCTGGAGAATACGGAGTTTTAGTATATTCGAAATTTATCGACTTTTCTATTTCTTCATTAGAATAATCTAAACCTAAGAAAACGTTATCTAACCTTTTAGTTTTTCTTTCCCCATTTAAATAAGAAATAGTCAAAGCGGCACCAAGAGATAAACCGTCGTCTCCCATAGGGGGAGAAATATAAACTTCCTCCACCCAAGGCAGCTCATTGATTTTTTGATTTAGTTTAACATTTGCAAATAGACCTCCTGATAGAACTAACTTTTTATATTCTGGGTATCTAGAATTTAAATCATTTAGAAACTTTTTCATTTCTTCTTCTAAAAGAAGCTGAACGTTGTAGGCTATATCTGCTTTATATTCTATTTCTGGACGTTTTAAATCTCGTTTTTCAGGGTCATCTAAATAATCTAAATGTTTTGTTTTTTTAAGGTTTGTTAAGACAAAAGAAGCTTTCCCCGGGGCATCTGCATAAGAGAAGCTCAAATCTCCATTATAAAAAAATATATTATTTAATTGAGAGTATATAATTTCATTATATTTTCCATGAGCAGCGAGCCCTGTAACCTTACCCTCATCTTTCAACATTTGCCAGCCTAAGTTAACTGTAGTATGAGCGTATATTTGACCAGCAGAAGCAGCAGTCCATAAAGGAATACTTTTGATCAAAGTCATTTTATTATTTTCTGCTAGATATACTTTACCAAAATACCTATCTCCTCCTCCGTCGTAAGATACTACTAAAGTTTTATCCGAAAAGCCGGAAGTCAGGTACGCTCCGTAACAATGACAAGTATGATGATTGATTAGAGTTACTTTTTTAGGGTCAGGATTTAAAACTTTTACAAAATCATTACAAAACGGAGCGCAAACAGCTATATGGTCGAAGTCGTCAATCTTAAGTTGATACTTCTCCATAATAGTCCTGCAAGCAAGTCTAGGCACCCTTCCAAAATCGTTGCCAGATTTTATCCTCTTAAGCCTTTCCTCTTCTATACAACAGATAATCTCTCCGTCTTTGACGTAAGAAGCTGAAGCATTATGGCTTCCTCCAAATATACCTAAAATTTTACTCATAGAGAGATTTTTCGACTTTGACGTTCACCCAGTCAAGTATTTTAAGATACTCTATACATTCGTTCATCTTCTCAGGGTCTTTCATGCCGTGAAATAGTTTTACTAGGCTTTTGTCTTTTTTGAAACATAGCCAACCCCTATCGGAGCCTTCGTGTTCATGTATGGCAATTTGAGCCCTATTCATTTCTTCGTTCCAAATATCTTCAACATTACATTCATCAAAGTATTTTATAGTATCTACATTAACTGTATTCAAAAACGTTTGAGGCAAACATTTTTTTAGATTATATTTCCAGAAAAGCACATTCACAATTGTTTCTTCATGGTATGGGGTGAGTCTCCTCCAGTCACTCATTATGTATTTATCCTTGCAGAGAGAGTCCCACTCTTCAATAAACTTTCTGCATTCTGGGCTAAACAGGATAGTATTGGTCTGTCTATACCAAGTTCTGTTTTGCTCTGGAACGTTCATTAGGTCCATTAGAGGCTTTTCAACTCCGTATTCTCCGCCTGAAGCCATAACGAAAAAAGGTCCCTCTGTGACTAGTGGGTAATTCTCTAACTCTTTAGCGTGGTCAAAAACGGAGTCAAAGTTTATATTGCAAATCATGTCCGTGTCTACGTAGACGCAGAGCTCCGCTCCTTTATCCAAGGCGTCCAACATTACTCCTGCTTTTTGCGTTAAAGTTCTAAATGTCCCTTCATCTGTGCCTTTTTTAAAATAATCCCCTTTCTGGTCTCTTACTAACTCTGGCTCTTTTTTATAATCAGTATAGTAAGGGATTTTTATTAAATTCGGGTAATCGTAGTCAGCCTCGCAATTCATAGTATACAAAGCTATGGGGACTTCAGAGAACTCAGCAAGACTTTTAACGAGGCATTCGGCGGTTTTTAAATACTGTTCTGTAGTATGAGTTATAACCACTTTAGGAGGAAGAGAGATAGGCTCTTCGGAAGAGTTTAGAATGTTTGATATAGTCTCACAGTTTTCTTCTATATCGTTACTCAGAAAAGTAACATCTGGATTATCGTCGTACGCGCCCATATAAACCTCTAGATTTCTTAAAGCTAGTTTCATGCCCCAAGATAAAGCCTCTTTAATTACTATAGGATTTGTCTCTCTGTCTTCTGGGCTTCCTTTAGAGGTGAAACAAAACAAATCCATACATTGATAAAATTTTTCGACATCATCTCTTTCTCCCCATATTATACAGTTATCTGTCTTGCTTTCAACGACAGGCCCCCAATATTCTTCGAAGTTGCTAGCTAAATTACCTATAAAATGAAAAAGTATTTTTTCTTTTTTTAATTTTTTAGCATATTCGAATATTTCGCCTTGATTTTTTCTTCTCGTAAAAAGCCCGACATTAAGCACGTGTTTATAGGATGGGTCTAACCCTAAAGCTCTTAAAGACTCTTCTCTATTTGGTCTTTCTTTTTTTTCTATTGGGTACTCGATAACAACTTTAGGCACATTAAAGTTTTTATATTTTTCTATATGCCATTTACTAATAAATATAAATTTATCAGGAAGATATTTTTTGTATAAATTAGGCTCAAAACCAGAATCATGAGAAGTTTCAAATATCTTATATTTCCTATCTGAAGAATATAGTTTTCTAGCTAATTCATCTGGAAAACCTGCAAAAGAATATTTCTCTGGAACTTCCTCTAAGTGAACATAGTCAGGTTGAAAGGATTGAATTATGTCCATTAGCTTGAGCCTGTTTTTTACATGGTCCTCATATTCTTCGTTTAGATTGCCTAGAGTAATGAATCTGTCCTCTGGAACCATGTTCAATATTTTTTCTCTTTGGACCACGAAAGCTCCACTCCAAAATGAAAATTCGACTACATAAACGTCACATCCTGCGTCTAAAAGAGTCTCAAGCCTTTTTCTGAAAACCTCAGGCATACCTCCTGTAGACAAGTGTTCTGCCACTAACAAGACCTTTGTTTTTTTTGTTTCTTGACTTTTCTCTAAGCCTTTAAAAGAAGAATAAGCTTTAATACAACTCTCTTTTACTTGTTCTGCCTCTGGATGACACTCAAAAGTCTCTTTCTTTTCTAAGCATGAAATTATTGGGGGCACTCCATGTATTGAGCCCCATTCTGGTATACCATATTTGACATCTGAACCACAAAATATATCACAAGGCCCTTTTACATACTCGTATTTATAGTCTTGAGATGCTTTTCTGTAAGGAGCTCTAAGTATTGGGTCAATTGAAGAGCCTAATTGAATAATATGGGTTTCTGTTGTACCCGCTAAATGAAGCAAGCCCGAATCCATAGTAACAAAGCACGAAGAGTTATTTATGACATGCCAAGTCTCATCGAGGCTTAATTTATTACAAAAGTTTATACCTCTTTTTACTTCTATAGGAAAAGCAGTTTTTTCCTGCCTGCCCCAGAATCCTGTTTCGTAATTATCTTTTCCAACTATAATGACGGGAACACCAGAGTCGTTTAGCCCGTCGACAAGATCTTGGAACTTTTCTACGCTCCAAGTTCTAGATGGCCAAGTGGAGGCGGCGTGAATGCATACGTACCCTGAAGATGGAAAAGAATCAAGCAGGCTTTGGTTAATCGGCTCTGGATAGAAATCACAATGCATCTCTTTCGGCTTGAGCATCATTCCTAGTTCAGTAGCGTGAAATTGCCTTATATCATAAGTATTGTGTTTTCTTTCTGGTTCGTGGGTGCCGTGATCAGCTATCTTGAAAAAAGTTTTAAATGTTTCGTACTTCTTTTCACACTCTTTAGCTTTTTCGTTCTCATCTCCATCAAACTTTTCAACGCTTAAGACGTATGGGTTGTTTTGGAAGACTATAGGATTGTGAGTTACCACATGAAACTTTTCTCCATAGCTCGTAGAAAGCTTTCTTAAGATTGGGGTAGAGCAGAGAGTATCCCCAAAGGCCCTAGACCCTACTAAGTAGCATTTCTCCATTACCCTGAAGAATAAGCTCCAGCCATTAAATCTTCCGAAGGAATGCCTTCGTCTCTATTTACATTAATAGCGTAAGCTGTTTTAAGGGGCTCTGCGTTGCCTGCAGAGCCAATAGGCTTAATATCGTTAACAAGTACTCTGGGTCCGGCCCTAAGATCGAATATGACTCTGTCGTACCTTATCTTAAAATGGTCCAACATTCTTAATGTGTGATCAGAGTGTCTTGCATCTCTAGCTGTTGTTATGACGATTGTGTCTTCCTTGGGAATTTTATTTAAAAACTTAACGCTTTCGTCAATAGGTTTCTCTTTTTTATGGCTATCATCCCCTGAGTCTTCTATTAAAACATCTAAAGAATCATTAGAAAGATGTTTAACCAAGGTTCCGTCTATGTCTATAAACCATGTTTTATTAACCGATTCGTACATCGATTAATAATAGCAAAAACATTGGGAAAAATCCAATTATAAAGTAAAAGAAGACAAGATTATTCCAGTTTCAGAGGGGGAATCTACGTTTATGTATCCAAAAGCGCTATCTTTTGAAGTATAAATTTTCGATTCATAGTCATTTCCCGAATGGAGAAAGAGGTTGTTATTTACATGAAGCTCATCTAAATATGTAGTAAAGCTTCCAGTTACAGCTTCGTGATACATTCCCCTTTTCGATTTTGTACCTCCGAAGCCGGAGGTCACAACCCTAAACATTATACTTTGAGGGAATCTAGGGAAGTCTGTCGGGATTACTCCACTTATTGCAACTTTGTTAGCTTCTGGCACATAGCTTAAGTTAGCATCCTTTACTAAACCTGTAGTAAAATCTATGCCTGTACTGCTGTTAGATAACAATTCAACGTTAGTGAGGCCTTTTGCGTCTTTTTTCTCGTCAGCAAAAGAGGGGTGCATTAAGTACAAATTAGTTACCCCGCTTAGTCTGGCTCCGGTTATCGTGAAAGAAGCCCCTAGTGGGCCAGACGTAGGAGAAAACCCAGATATAGACGGGCCTTGGCTAGTGTTTTCAGCTAAATAATATGTAGGTAGATTTAAAGGCATTGTGTTATGGGCAAATATCGTCTAGTAGAAATTTATTAATTCTGTCTTGAGCATTCGTAACAAATGCTGGGTCAGGTATTACGTCTTTATCTCCACAATCAATAGAATAGTGATCTACAGATCCTCCCTTGGGGGCATCAACTTTTGCGTAATTTCGACCGTCTTCCCACACGTCTAACTCCACTTGTTCATCTATGTTGCAGTTTGTATCACATGTAGAGCAAAGAGTCATAATTAAATCAACTTCATGCCCTGCCATTATCGTGCCGACGATGCCAAGACCGCCAAGATTCAAGCCTTCTCCGAAAGTTCCAGAAAGTATGACTACCCCCGTGTCGTAAGTTCCCCAAGATTTTCCATAAATAGTTTTGTCTCCAGTTAAGTGCCCTGACAGGCTCCCTGTTACAGGGCCATAGTAAGACTTGATAGGGTCGTCTTTAGTGGCGATTAGATATTTATCACTTACATTAGTGTGAAATCCTGAAAGATTCTTAGTTACTATTTTGCTCACTACTGATTCATCCCAATACCCTTTAAAACCTTTATCAAAACCTTGCTGGGAGAAGGCTTGCCTACCATAAGTCGCTACTAAGTTTCTAGAAACGTTAAAGCAATTAACTCCTGTCATGTAGAACTGCTCTCCTACTGCAAAAGGCAAGCCGACCAAGCCGTACTTTCCTCCGTCAGAATATGTTTTGTTTGCTCCGGGAGTAAGTTTTCTTATTTCTCCTGAAATTTCGGGCTGAGGAATAAAGCTCTGAGCAGATTTGTCTACAACCATACCATGAGAGTTTGTAAAGAATGTTTCGTGGGGGCCGGTAGCTTTAGTTTCGGTTTCTTTTTTGCCGCTAACTAAATATATACTTTCACATTGGATTTCTCTATTTGGATATATGTAAGCTCCTGTAGCTCCCCAAGTCGTACCCATGTAGCTATTGCCATAATACTTAGCTTTCTTTGTAACGTCAGAAGAATCTACTCCTCCAGAAGGATGCACGAACCTAAAATCTTCTGCTAGAAATTGATCTTGATTAGGAGGATTCCAAGCTCCTCTAAACCTGAGATCAAGGCCGGGAAAGTTTAGGTTAACTCCTTTTACTAAAATTTTCTGATCATCGAGGAAGGCAAGCTCTGGGTTGATTTTTTCTATTCTGCTAAGGAATAATTGATTGGAAGACTCTACTTCGTCTCCTTCTCTACTCTTCAACTTAACATAACCGCTCTTCGCTAAATTACTGGGAGTAAGGAAATATAAGCCTGTTCCGCCTTCGAGCATCGTTGGCTTGCAGGGCACTTCTATATAGTATTCAGGATTATATGTTATAGCATCTTGTTTGTGAGCAGAAGTGTTGGGAGCAAGGGGATTGCGAATAGTCCCGGGTCCATCAGGAATCATCTCATCCTCATTCAATTCCATATTGTCGCCAAGTACCCATCCGCCACCCATTCGAGGCTTCCAGTTTGGATCATTATAATTTACATCTTGGACAAGAGCATCGAGCTTTATCCCACTAACAAAAACTGTTCCTACTTTGTCTAAGTTTCTTCCTGATACATAAATTCTTCTATTGAATCCTGCTCCCTCTGGGGTAAACCCATCTATTTGAGGAACGGGGGTAAGCATGCTAAGATCCTCATCAGATCTAACGTGTCCTCCCGTAGCCTGCACTACGATTGCTCCCCCTAATGTGCCGGTAGGGACTTGGAAAGAGAATTGCGTTCCATATATGCTTTTTTCTATGGCGCTATGGCCGTGATTCGTATACTTCCAATTTCCAAGCAAAGGTGAATTTTTAGTTTTTAAATAATTGCTTGAGGTTATTCGAGTATTTCCTAAACGGACATAGTTTATTCCAGTCAAAAACGCTCCACTGACTGTAACCGTATCCCCTTCTGATGCAGAAGCTCTCAAAGTAGAGCTACTTTTATCTGTGATACTGAATCCGCTAATAGTAGGCCTTAAGAACGCAAATATGTCATTGTTCTTGTCGGTGATGCTTTTATTAGGGTGGACTTTTGAGCCAAAGCCTTTGACTTCGCTTATACTTTTGCCGTTATCGACATAGAACTTAATCCCTGTGTCATTTAAAGCTTGCCTAGACGTTCCTGTTAGAGCCGGAAGATAGAAGGATAATCCGGTATATTGGCCTGAAAGCTTATGAGTGAGAGTAGAAGCAGTACCAGCGGTTCCTGCTTCTCCCGCTGAGCCTGCATTATAGCCACCAGCAGCATAGGAAGTAGTCGGAATGCCTCTGGCTGTATCGCTAAGGTAATCGTTTATATAAACTAAAGAGTTTGGATAAAGGTTTTCTCCACTTATATAAATTTCATTACTTATAGTTCCGGATAAAGAGTCCTGAGGTGTTATTTCCGTATCTATTTGTACATAAACGCCACTCGGTTTAGGTTCCCCCATTACTAGCAGTCCAGAGGTTGAAGCCCCGCTGCAAGTGAAAAGACCCCTATCTGTTTCTAAAACTACGTCAAATATGCCATGACCGGTGAATAGGAAATTTTGACCTGTCAAATTATCAAACGCGGTTCCAGCTGTCCCTGCTGTACTAGATGATGCCCCTCCTCCAGCCCATCCAGAAGGTATGTCGAATTGAACTAAATCGGCATTTATACCGTTTGACCCTTTAGAAACATTTAGAGTAGTAGAGAATCCTGAAACGCCTCCATGAATAAGCCCTATGTTTAGTGCTAGGGAGTTATTAGTATCTTTGCTTGGACGGAGCTGTCCGGAAAGCGTTTCGTCCCCGGCTTTAGACGTGCTTCTTTTAACTAATTTTACTGCAGTAGCCTGATCAAAGTAATGGCCACTTAGGGTCACTCTCCCTCCAGCCATACCTGAATGTGGGGTAACAGACTTGATTACAGGACATGGCAAGACTGCAGAGAAGTCCATGCCAGATGGATGAGATTCCCCTTGGGGGTTAAGTATGCTTAGTAAGCCGCTTTTCGCATTTTGTGGAATAACTCCAGTTAGGACAGTATATGGATTAGTTGCATCAGGGTAAACTATCCCCGTGGCTCCATTAAAGTCGACTGAGTAAGCGTTACTAGATGGGGTATCATGATGAGCTGTAACATCATAAAGCAAGTTAGAATAAAAATTCCCACCAGAAATTCGAATATCTTCCCCTATTTCGCCACTAGCCACTTGGCCTCCGAGTATAAGATCAGAGCTAGAAAAATTACCGCTAATTCCGGAGATATATACAGTTGGCTCGTAATTTGTTGGAGCTGTTGTCGTAACGCCGCTGGCTCCAGAAATTCTGATGATCCCTCCAGCATAGCCAGTGCTAAGCTTAGGAGCCGCCATAATCATAGTTTTGTCCCCAATTCTTTCTCCACTTTCAGTTAAGACTTGAAAGCCTGAGCTAGTGGCCCCACTCAAAGGAGCCAAAGGAAGGTTATTTACCCCACCAGTAGACTGCACAGTTCCTCCGGAAAGATAGGGAGTCATACATGAAAAGCCTTTGCCAGATAAGGTTATCAACCCATTTGGCCTATTGCTATTAGAGAAGTGGACGGAGTCAATAACAGGAAAAGGTACGAAAAGCCTTCCGTTCATATGGGCGTCATTCGTGCTTGTCGCGTTTCTTAAAGAAGACTTCAATAATAAATGTCCAGATATGCAGCCATCAGGAACAGTGGCTTTCAATTCAGAAGCAGACCCAATAGCCATTATCTCAAAATCAGCATTCATTCTAGTAAGAGACTCGGAACCTTGAGGACCTGAGTCTTTTACGAAAAACACTTCATCGACTTCATTAAAGTATTGACCTTTTACAGTCATCTTGTCTAGGTATCTACCCACATAAGACTCTGTGTTCCCATCTGACTCATAGTAACCTGTTACTTTTATACCCGGGTCTGTCACGCTAACATTGCTACTAGAAGAAACTCCATGCTCGCAAGCTTCTGTAAATATTGTAATTTTGTTTGATGTAGCTGCTTGAGGAACAGTAAATTGAATTGTAGTCTTACTAGTGACTGAGTAGTCTCTTACGTTTACTTCTCCAATTTTAACTTGAGTAACGTCAACGAAGTTTGTTCCGGTTACAGTATAAGCTGTTCCCCAAGCATGAGCTCCTACTGTGTTGGTTACGGTCGGGCATACTCCAAGATGAGCTTGCTCAACTGAGAGA
>CEOH01008178.1_pt1 | contig 13035 bp, 8 predicted proteins | sample 530311 | NCBI WGS metagenome assembly CEOH01 (sample SAMEA2619923, study PRJEB7988) | marine metagenome | biome: marine biome (ENVO:00000447); feature: deep chlorophyll maximum layer (ENVO:xxxxxxxx); material: "saline water (ENVO:00002010), including plankton (ENVO:xxxxxxxx)" | depth 60 m
GAGTGCAAAAGAAAAGCAAGAAATTGCAAAAGAATGCATGGATGTTGTATCTGCAATCGTAAAACTTTTCTGGAAGTTCTAATGAAATTTGAAGACATAATAAATGATGTCATCGAAAAAGAAGGTGGATACGTAAACGACCCTAAAGACCCTGGTGGTGAAACAAAATACGGGATATCTAAAAGAGCTTTTCCAAGAGTTGATATAAAATCATTAACAAAGGAAGATGCCAAGAAGATATATAAGGATAATTACTGGATTCCTTCAAAAGCTGAAAGCATACCAGAGAATTTAAGACATATATATTTTGATATGTGTGTTAACTTTGGAATGCGTGGAGCTGGCAGGGTTTTACAAAGAGCTTGCAATGGTAAGAATAAGAACAAGATTGAGGTTGACGGCAGAGTAGGTAAGAAGACTATAGCAGCTTGTAAGAATTTAGAACCAGATAGACTAAGGTCTTATAGGGTTTTAAAATTTGGACATATAGTTTACAAGAATGTATCTATGGAAAAGTTCTGGTATGGTTGGTATAGAAGAGCATTGGAGGTTTAATGCCTAAACAGTATTATACAATAAGAGGATTTACCAGTGGTATGAATAATGAAAGGAGCCCAAGAGATTTACCTGAAGAGCAAGCTGTTCTTATTAGGAATATGTCCGTTGATAGTCCTGGGATTATAAAGAGTGGTGGCTCGATGTATGCTCATAGCGCTTCAAGCATTGGTGGAGGTATGTTACCTAATAGTATCTATATATCTAAAAGAGGTGGCTCTGATTTAAATAAAGCTAGGTTAAGTGGTTCTGGAGGTTATAATTTATTTTACTTTGAATCAGACCATGAGAACAGCTATACTTATTCAGTTACTCATCAAACCGTTGATAGTAGTGCAGCTACTGATGGAGAAATAAAATTTACTCAGCCTAGTACTCGTTCAAGTTCTGGATTTTCTGACCCAGCAAGTTATGTAGAAAATACTGAGAGCGGATAATGGCGACTCCGAATCAACAATATATGACATTAGTTGGTGGAGAAGACCATGCAACTTATACATCTAATAAAATAATTACAGGAGACACTATAAGGATTAGTGGCTCAGATAGCAATGATGGAGTGTATACTGTTTTAGATAGGGTTGTTGGCGATGAGACGGTGAATGGCGCTGGAAAAGATATACACTATGTGTTAAGAGGTAGAGGTTTAACGACAGAAGCCACTAGTGATGTAGCTGTCAATATAGATATTCAAAGAGGTTCTGGTGATAAGCTTGTAGCATTCGGTAGGGCTGACGAAGTTGATGGAGAGCAAATAAGTGAAGTGAATAACAGAACATTTGCTTCTACAACTGGAATTGATTGGGTTAATGGATCTGGTTCCAACGCTATAGATAACTATAACAATGCCAGTACTAATGGAGCTACTGAAGGTACTTATTTTACTGACCCATATTTAGAGCTTGGGCCAGATGATGATGGTGCTAATAGGCAGTGGGCTCTTCTGGATGGCGCTAACTGGGAAGATAATGATGGTGGAAGCGGTGAAGCTATGTCAATTGGTAGGACATATAGACTAAGTTATTCAGTAGAAATCGAGGATTACTCTAAAGGAACAATGACAGTTGGTTTTTGCGATGATTCTCACGCTTTACAATCTGACAAGAATACATATACAGCAAATACTTCTGCGAGAACAGATAGTTTTGATTTTGTATACCAGGGCACTGCAGTTCATTCAAAAATTATAATTGATTTTGCTGTATCTACAGAGATGAATGCTTATCTTGATAATTTTTCATTAAAAGCATTGGATAACCCTGCTGGAGGAGTAGACGTATGGTCTTATAGTTCAGTTTCTACTCCAGCCAACGAGAATGATGGGTGGACTCAGAGAGCTATTAATCCAACGATATCAGGAAGTGATAATAAATATATATTCCATTTTGTTGATGAAGGTTTAAGAGTTTGTAATACAAATGAGCAGAATCCATCTATTAATAAATGGTATGGGTATATACAAAGAAATCAATTTGGCTTAGACGAGGGATTGTCTTTTAATGAATGGCAAGAACATCCAAATAGTTTAAGACCACCAGCTAACTCTGCTGGAGTTTCATTTGGAATACTTACCTCTAATCATACTTCTACTGTAGCAGCTAATTACCATGTAGAAAATACCAATATTGTAAGAGGTAATAAATACATATTAAGGAATGGCACATCTGATTTACAAGTTGATAGCCCAAGTGTTACTGTCTCAACATCTGAAACAAATATAGGATTTGAGGATAGCGGAGGAACTAATGCTAATGACCAATTAAATCCTGGAGATGTTGTTTCAATAGGGACTAATGATTTAACTGTACTGCCTCAAGAATTTTTACTAGTTAATAGACCTGCTTTTAATTTTAATTCTGTAGTATTTAAAAGAAGTTATGGTGGAACAACTGCTAATACCTACGCAGACAACCTTACTCCAATTGTAGTGAGAGGTGCAGCTTTTAATATAGCAGTTACAGAAGATTCTACCGCTGGTCTTTGGCCATCTAATAGCTGGGAATTTTATCAAACATTTATATATGATGGGAGTCAAGAGTCTTTGCCAGTTGCTGTAGGTGATGGAGCAGCTTCGGTTGCGAAAGCTTCCTTAGATAATACCGCTGGAAATAAAAGATTAAAAGTTTCAGTATATGCTGACGTTGCTTACAATGGGAGAATTAGTGGAGGAAGATTTTATATAAGAGAAAAAGATTCTAAAGAGCCTCTTACTTTATTTGCTGAAATAGATATAGTAGATGGAGTCAGGCTTTCTATGTTGGATAAATATACATCTTGGAGCTTTAACACTACCAATGCTGATGGGTTCTATGTATCTAGCCTATATTCAGAAGGGCCAAACATAGATACCTATTCTTCTCTTAATGGATTTAGCTCAGAAGAAAAATTTATATCTATTGGTTCGCAAGGTGAGCTATATAAAGCTTCTATTGTGGCTAATAGAAGAACTTTTATAGCTAATGTTAGAATTAAAAATGCAAATAATGAGATTATACATTATGGAGATAGGATAATGTATTCTGAGATAAATAAATTTGATACATTTTTAGAATCTAATTTTATAGATGTATCAAAGGGAGACTACGGAGAATATGTAGCATTAGAGGAGTATGCTGATAGGTTGTTAGCATTTAAACCTAGTAAGCTTCATATAATAAATATTAGCAGTCCAAATCCAGCTTCGTGGTTTCTGGAAAGTTCAATGCCTCACGTAGGTATTTCTCATAAGTTTAGTGTATGTAAAACAGAATTTGGTGTAGCATGGGCTAACGAAAAAGGTTGTTTTTTATATAATGGTGAGGGTGTTTCTAATTTATTAGATGGTAAGGTTGGAGTAACTAGTACTAATCACCTGATGCCTTGGAATGATTTTGTAACTGGTAGTAGTAATGTTAAAGATGTTATGGTTGGGTATGATTCTATTAATAATACTTTAATAATTATGCGCTCACCCAATGACTCAACAGTTCAAAGTAATATTGCTTTTTTATTTAATTTTAATTCACAGGCGTGGACTGTTAATGATGCTATGTTTGCAGATAGTAGGTATTATTCAAACTTTTCCCAGGATTGGAATAACAATTTAATTGTAGCTAGGGAGGTAGATGATTCAGATGATGATGCAATAGAGATACAAAAATATATATCTCCCGGGATTCATCATGCAAATCAAGAGTTTGTAACAAAAGATTTAGATTTTGGTATGCCCGGCATTACAAAGAAAGTCTATTCAATATCGGTAACGTATAGACAAGCACTTAATTCTAATAGTGCTGTTAATTTTCAGTATTCTACTAATGGCAAGAATAAATGGACTGATATAAGTTCATATATAACAGACACAAGTACTGTCGTAAAGCAGGCTGATGGGAGCACTGATAATACAATTGATGGAAGCGCTGTATCTGCTGACTATACCGCAAATTCTTTTGCAGTGGACTATGTTGGCGCATTTAGCATTGGAGATTTAATTCTAACAACTGGTGAGTATATGATTGTTAAGCATATATCTGGTAGTACATTAACAGTTGAGAGAGGCATATTTGGTACTGGGCCATATAGTTTAAGTTCAACAAATCAGATATTTAAGGTTGAGTGGAAAACAAAAAAATTATCGTTGCCTTCAATTGTATCTTGTCAAAGTATTCAGTTTAGATATAAGCCTAGCACTAGTTCATACACAGAAATAAATGACATTACAGTAGAGTGGAGACCCATCAGAGGAAAGATTGTATCTGATGGATAGAAATTTAAGAAAAATTTTAAATTTAAAACAAGATTTAATATCAAATAATATTAATGCATCTAATAGTAGAATGATAGATGGACAAATAAGTATAAGTAAAAAATTTGGAGAATCTTTATCTTTAATAATAAAGCAAGGTGGTAAGCTATGGAAAACATATTTAAGTTCAGATGGCAACCAACAAGTAGATAAAGATTTAAATGTGTCTGGGAATATTAATGCGTCAGGTGATATATATGGTAATCAAGTTTATTGGTTTAATCATAATTACTCATCAACTGAAACTGGTAAGCATTATTTAGGCTGGGGAAGGGCTACCACAGGTACAACTATCGCTGTTCATCAAAAGCTTATAGCTCCATACGATGGCATACTTTTAAAGGTGTTAGCTAGAACTGAAACTGCTGGAGGTAGCTCTGTTATGGGATTTCATAAGGCAACTGATACTACTACCGACCCAAGTGGCACTGCTACCGAGACTGTTACTGTTAATATGGCGGCAGCTGATACTAGTTACGAGTTTGAGTTTACAGCTACATCTACATTTAATAAGGGTGATGTTATTGCCTTGTCAATTGACCCTACTAATGCATTAAACGATAGCAACTATACTTCAATATGGTTGTTTAATATAACTTAAAGGAGATTATTATGGCACTAGACCCAAGAGCTGCCATGCTTAAAATAAATCAAGAACGTATGGACGTTCAAAAAGCCTTAGCCGCAGCTCAAGCTGAGGTTGGGCAGAAGATGACCAAGAAAGGTGAGAAAGGAGCATGGGGAAAATGGTTAGGACAACTTGCCGCGCCAGTGCTAGCTGACTGGGGAACGACAGCATTGTTAAATGTGTTTGCGCCAGGGTTAGGCTCTTTATATAAAGCTGCGAAAGGAGTTCCTGTATTAAAAGCTGGAGCTAAAGGATTGCTTACTGCTTACGGAGGAGCTAAGGGAGCAGAGATGGGAGCTGGAAGTGTTAATGTTGGTGAATCAGAAGATTTAATGAAGAAATATTTAGGCGAAACGGTTTCTGGTGCTAAAGGAATAAGGTTTGATAGGGGAGCTACCGCATCAATGGAGGCTCAAAAAGATTTACAGCTTGAAGCTCTTAGTAATTTAATGAAAAAAGATGCTTATAAATCTGGATTAAAAGCAGTTGGTTCTTCTCTTATAGGAGATTTAAGAGGAGCTACAGCAGCAGGTGTAAAAGAAAGACTTAAAGGTATGCGTGAAACTCAAGGGGAGTTAACAGCTCAAGACTATTTGAGTGCATTTACTGAAAGCGGTAAGGATGCTAGGAAGCAGTTACTTAGTATGGATTCATTAAAAGACTGGTCAGCAAAGCGTGAAGGACTAACTAGCTTAGAAGCTTTAAAATATTCAGATGCTGATTTAAGTGAAATGTTTCCAAAACGTGCTTGGACTTCTGATACTGGCGCTACTGGATATTTACCTATAGATGAGGGAGTTGTTGGAGGTCAAGAAAATCTGGGTATAGAGCCACAAGCAGATACTACCTACGGTAGCATTACAGACCCAGCCAGCCCAGGTCGTGGATACGCAATTGGTAGTCCAGAGTATAATGAGGCAATGATACAATCAGGTGGTCAATTTGGAGCGACTTCTGAATCTGGTTTATTAGGAATACCTTTTAATCAAGAATCTATTCCTTCTGGCGGTGAATTAAAATTACCTGGAATACCAGATAAGCCTATAGGATACGAGAAACTTTTAGAAGATTTGCACAATCGAATAGATAAATATAATGCTACTGGTGATTTAACTAATGTGGGAACTAATCTTAGGGTGCAAAATTCTTTAGGTAATTATTATGGACAATTTGACAATCCAATTGATATGCAGAATTTTCTTAATCCTGAAGATTTTGTTGCGTATGGAAGGAGAAAATAATAATGCCTGACTATAATATAACAACATCAGAAAATGCTGGGTCTATGACTCTTCAAGATTTGCTACCTGGAATTGATATGAGTCAGTATGACTGGAGTGCATTCGAGGATGTTATTCCAGAGTTTAGCACTGCTCTTTTAGATATAACTAAGCAACAAGGTAGACAAGATATAGCAAGCGCAATCTCTAGTGGACAACAAGCTTATATGGGTATACCATCTGCTGATACTGTGGCTGGAGCGTCTGGATTTGGAGGAGCTGGTGGAGGTGGCAGAGGTCTTATAGGATATGCTACTGCACAACAGGGGATGTTTGATGATGTATACGGAGCTATGATGGGAGCTGAGAAAGCTAACATTACTCAAATGGAGTCACTAAAAGATAAGGCTTTTAGTTTCTTTTCAAATATACAAGGAGACCTAGGGAAAAAAGAAGATGTTACATCATATTCAGATATTACAGGAGGCAATATAGCTTTATACGGAGAAGGCCCTGGAGTAGCAGAGTCTGGTCTCTGGGGGCCACCGGGCTCACCGGGACACGGAGGCACTAGCAGAGGAGAAACTGATAAAGGCCCAGATGGTCAAACATATAGCTGGAATGGCAGTCAATGGGAAATAGTTCAGGATATGGAGACATACAGCAGTGGTCTAAGTAGCGGTGGCAGAGGCGGTGGAGACGTTTCAGGCCCTTAATAAAACAAAGGAATTAATATGGCTAAGATAAATACAAAAACATTTAACCCTATGTCTGGTGTGTCTTTACCGGGTTGGGCTCTGCAATCATATCAGACAACCTCAGCTGATTTAGCTGATGTAGTTGATAGTCTTACTAATGCTTATAACTTGCAACAAAAAAGAGAGCAAGAAATGGCTACTGATGCTGCTAGAATGGCTCAACAAGATAGAGTATTTGCTCAGAGAGATAGGGATTTTCAATATAAAAAAGATAGAGATGATTTTCTTGATGCAAAAAGCAATTTTGAAAGCGCTACTAGTGAATTAACTGGTTCTGCTGCAGATAATGCTGTTTTTGATACATTGCTTAGATCAGTACCTGCTACAGATAACCCTAGGCTTACTGAATATTATGATTCACAGAGAGAGATACATAAGAGAAGAGTCCAAGATAGAAATAATGTTAGGGAGAATCTTAGAAATACTTTTTTAGATGGGCTACCTGATGAAAATTTAAGTAAAGAAGATGAAATTAAATTGGATTCTTGGACAATGCAATATTTTAAAGACCCTACTGGATGGGCTAAGAATATGACTGAGCATACTTTTAAGCAACTGTATCCTGAATATAACCCAGATTTTTTAAAAAAACAAACAACCACAGCAGTTTTCGACGCTTTAGCTTTGGATGTTATGCCTACTTTAGTAAGGAGTGTCCCAGGTTCCGCTAAATACGAGGAAGCGCGTGAAAAATGGGAAGCTGCCCTTGGTTTATTAGGTACTCAACAAGGTAGTGGTACTAATTTTAGTATGGATATAGATGTAGATTCTAAATATGCTAGGGACTCTGGTATCTCTCCATCTGAGATAGTAACAAGAAGAGCAGAAGACCCTGAGGGATTGACTGAAGAAATAAATAATTTTTATAAAAAAGATGAAGAAAAAGATGAGGGGTATTTAGAAGGGATAGGAGATTTTATTTCAGATAAGGTTGAAGGTATTGGTGAAGCTATATCTGAATCTGGAGTAGGTACAATAGGAAGGTATTTAAATAGACAAGACTCTCCCCTGGGCACAATTACTAGGTTTTTAGCAAGAGAAGATACTGACTTAACTGAAGAGCTAGATAAGGGAATCGGAATATTAGGAGAGGAAATCGCAGAGGGGTGGAAAGGCATTAAAGAGGGAGTCCCTGCGCTTGCTGAAGCTGCGATTGAGGGCTTTAAAGAGTTACCAGATATCGCTCAAGAAACATATAGCGACTTTACCTCTAATCATCCTAATATATCTTCTGGATTAGGAAAGATTGGAACTATAGCCGCTGCAGTAAATCCAATAACTAGTGTAATGGCTTATGCGAAATCATCTCCAGAGCAAAAAGATAAAGTTAAGCAATTTGCTATTGATTCATATAATAAAGTTGAGCCCATTGTCAAAGATATGACATACTTAGCATTAGACAAAGCTGATGATGTTATGACGGCTGGATTAGAATATGCTACTGAAAAATTTACAGGAGGGATTAAGGCCATACATGAAGCCCGAGCTCCTAAGATGGCACTAAAAAGAGGTATGGAAGTTATGAGTACATTGCCTCATAGGGCTATTGAGTTTTTTAATTTCAATAGAAATCCAGATATAGATAAATATGTTGAAGGTGGAATGAGTTGGGATGATGCTTATGACCAGGCTATGAAAGATGCAGTTGCTAGAGGTGGCGAATATTATACTAGGTCAGCATGGAAAGTTGGAGAAGATGCGCCAGCAAAACATATATACAAAAAGAAGTTAGTTGATTATGCTAGCAATAAAAATCTTTGGATGATTGAAAGAGGCCCATTTAAAAAGGGCGGTTCAGATATGCCAGAAAATATGAAAAATGCTCCAGCTAAATTTGTTAACCCAAGGTGGATAGCGTGGCAAACTAACAACCTAGAAAAAGATTTATATGCACAGTATGCAAAAATTACAGATGCTAAAAATCAATCGCCTGCTTTAGCTGCTAAGTCTATGATGAGTGTGAAAAATGAATCCTCCAAATTAATAAAAGAGTTAAGAAAAATTAAATCGGATATAGTTAATGCTCCTAAGATTTCAAAGGGAGAAATGTCTGTAAGTCCAAAGGTTATAGATGAGTTAATAAATAGAGCTCAAAGATTAACAGCATCTAAATCTGCTTTAAATTCTTGGGACAATTTTATGAAAGGAGCTCAATTTGATTTTGATTATGAAAAAGAACTTAACTTAAATGTGGATAATATAGTCAAGGAGCTTGAATTTGAAGGCTTATTAGATTCACTAAGGGCAAATTAATATTTTTTAATATATAAGTTATACAATTAATGGCTGCATATACAAAACAAACACTCCTAAATCAATTTAGAGCTAGTAATCCCGATGTTCAAATGGGAGATGATAGACTATTTTATAATATAATGAGGGCTAATCCCCATTTAAAATCGCAGGTAGAAGACTATGATAGGGAAATTAGTAATTCATATATAGACTATCTACCTAATATAGTTAAAGAAGGTTATCGCAGATCTTTAACTGGGCAAGCAGATGAGCTTTTATCTGGTAGAAAAAGATTTAAAGAGATGGATGATTGGGAGCCAGGCGTCCTAGAAGATATTGCCGCCTCAGCAATACAGTTATTGATACCTACAGATTGGGCATTCCTCGGGCCAGCAGGTAGAGTAGGAGGAGCTATTGGAAAGGCTACTTTAAAATCATTTGTTGGTGCTGGAGTTTCATCTGCTAAAGCTACTAAGGCAGTTAGGGGAGCTATTGCTAGGCAGGTTGGTTCTAGCGCTGGTGTTTTTGGAGCTTACTCTGGTATGGGTAATGCATTAAGGCAGAAGATAGATACTGGTGAAATAAATATAGATGAAGTTGCAGAAGAAACATTAAAAGGAAGTATTGCAGGTGCTGTAACAGGAGGAATTGGAGGTACGTTGGGCGCCAGAGGAGCAAGTTCTATTACTAAGATAGCTGCTGAAGTTGGAGCATTGGGTACACTTGGCCCAACATTAGAAGGGCAAATGCCAACACCTCAGGATTATTTTCATACTGCTGGAGTCATACTGGGAGTTAAAGGTGGCTCTAAATTATTCTCTAGTCCATCTACTATAAAGAAACTATTCCAAAAAGAACCAGCAACAGAGATATATAAACCAACAAGAGAAGAAGCCAAAGGAATGTCAACTGCTGAAGTTACTGGGACAATGGATGCAATGCTTTCTAGGGAGAAGTGGACATCTAAAGAAATTGGTAGTAAAGCTTTTGGTTCAGTTAATATAATTGGCGCTACATCAAAGTCATATAAAGTTAAAGATTTAAATAGCAATAATTATAAGAGCATACCTAAGAGTAATTTTCATAAAATTTATACAAGAACTGGAGATGATATAGGCCTAGGTTCAGTAAGAAGTTCTAATGAAAAAGAGATAAGAGATTATGAATCAAAGCTTAAGATGAGTGACGGAGCAAAACAATCGGCAAGAGAAAGATACTGGGGTGTTAATGTAAAAGAGCGTCTCAAGGAATTAACATCAGCAAGAGATAAGACTACCACTGCTACCAGTAAAGGCTTAGTATTGCGGTCATCAGACGCTGAAGGCTATAGAGCATATTATAAAGCTCAGAAAAATTTAAATAAATTCAAATCAAAGTATGGAAGTGAAGGCAAAGCATCTTTTTTAGAGGACGCCAACGATAGCCAACTATATGGATATAAGCATAGATTAAAACAGGAATATGATATCGTACAAGAATCTAATAGATTAGCGAAGGAAGGTATTGAAGTTCCAGTTATGCCTAAGCCCAATTTTATAGATAACTACTTCCCAAAACCAGTGGCTAAAATGTTTGAGTCTTTAAAGTCTCCAGCGACGTTAGCTAAGCATCCATTAGCTAGAAAATATGTTTCTGAAGTTATGAGATACGGAGATAGGAAGTCTGAGTTAGGAGCCAGTCTTTTAAATCAAGCTCTTGCAGAGGGGATAGCAAATAATCCATCTAGAAGAGAATTATCTAAGCTTGGATTTAAGGGGAAGTATAAAGAAGCATTGAAGAGATACTGGGAAGACATGAGTGATAAAAAAGAAAGAGGAGAGCTTTTAGAATATAATTCAGTTTATGACAAGGCATATGAAGCCGCCAAAGCGGCAGGTGCTCCTGTTGCAGGTTACATTCCAAATTATTTAGCGAGAATTATAAAGCCTGAGATAGCTGAGATATTATTTAATGATGTTCAAACAGTATCTTCTAGGATGACTGGAGCGGCTAAAATAATGGATGCATTTTCAAATCCAAAAGAATGGATAAGAAAAAATCCAGATAAGGCAGCTGATTTAAATAAAATAATTGAAAGAGCTAAATTAAGTAAAGAAATGAATGAGGTTATAAGTAGAAATTATAACCCAAAGAAAGGCACTTTGTTAGAAACTTTTGTAGAAATAGGGAACAGTTCTTATAATGATTTATATAGTGTGATGGGAAATTTAGAAAGGTCAAGAGTTTTAAAAATGCCTAAAGATTTTTATGAAAGAGATTTTAGGAAGGTAACTCATAGATATCTATATGGGACTGCAAAGAGAACTGCAGAAGTAGAAGTATTTGGAGCTAGAGGGGAAAAATTTAACGCTCTTAGGGACGGTGTGAAACGTGCCGGTCTAAATAAAGAAGTTGATATGATGAATGAAGTTCATAGCCATGTCGTGGGGAGTATAAATAAAGACCCTGCCTACTCACTAAGTCCTAGAGGTAGAAAAATAGCTGAGTCTATTATGGCCTGGGAGACTGCTACTAAGATAGCACTAGGTACTGCTACTATACCAAATGCATCTCAGTTTATGATATCATCTGCATTAGATGCAGGATATTGGAGATTTATTAGAGGTATAGTATCGTTAGCCGACCCTAAAGTTAGAGAATTTATTAGAAAATCTGGTGCTACTGAGTATAGTATGTTAACAGAATTATTAGGCACTTCATCTAGAAGCTCTATAGGAGGGAAAACTGCTGATTTCTTAGCGACATATTCTGGTTTTAAAGGAATAAATAAGATAAATCAATACACAGCTGCCGCTACAGCTAGGATACTTATGAAAGATTTACATAAGATAGCAAATAAATCTCCTATAAAAGCTAGAAGGCAATGGGCTAAGGATAAGTTAGATAGAATGGGATTAAAATCTGAAAAGCCTTTAAGTGAAAAAGATATTATAAGAGGAACAAATAGATATGCTAGGGATATGAACCTACAAAAAGATGTGGTTCAAGACCCATTAATAATGAATAACCCAAAACTTCAATGGGCTTTTCAATTCAAAAGGTTTGGATATAGGCAGGCTAAATTAATAGATAATATAATAAGACAAGATTTAAAAAATGGTAATGTTTTATCTGTAATCAGGCTGGGTATGGCAGGGTACGCAGGTGGTACTGCTGTATCCGTAGCTAAAAAATATTTTAAAGAATTTTTAAGTGGAGAGCCATCATTTGACCCTAATGCTAAACTACCAGAAGATTTTGAAGAGTTGATTGAAGGGATAGCGTCTGTAGGGGCATTAGGTATGTTTGGAGATATGTTGTCATCTATAGTTGACATAACTGAGAGCCCTGCAAAAGCTATTGCATTTATGGCTAGTCCTCCAGTAGTATCTAGCGCTGATAATATATTAGAGTTCTTTCTCAAGCTAGAAAAAGATGCTCAGACATATGGGCCAGATATGATGGCGAGGATGCCATCAAGAGTTGCTAGTCTATTCGGCACTGTTCCTAGAGAACTTATAAAAAGAATAGAGCCAGAGGGGATGTCTGAAGAGAGACTAGAGGGAAGAAAAGCTTTTACAGTTAGAAAAATTAACAGATATTTAGATGCTGGATTATTTGATAAGGCAGAGGGGATTGCTAAGGCATGGAATGCCACTCACTCTAACAGCCCGATTAGTCCTAGAAGTATCAGTATGAAAAACGTATTTAAACGTATGTACGAGAGAGAGATGAAAAAATCTAAGAATAAAATCAGGCTGCCAGAGTTTGTCGAGGAACTACTACAGTAAAACTTTTATCCTCTCCATAATTAGTCTTGATATCTGTGGAACTATTGCGTTTCCGAGTCCTTTAATTCTGTCCACCCAATTGGGT
>CEOH01034001.1_pt1 | contig 13018 bp, 14 predicted proteins | sample 530311 | NCBI WGS metagenome assembly CEOH01 (sample SAMEA2619923, study PRJEB7988) | marine metagenome | biome: marine biome (ENVO:00000447); feature: deep chlorophyll maximum layer (ENVO:xxxxxxxx); material: "saline water (ENVO:00002010), including plankton (ENVO:xxxxxxxx)" | depth 60 m
GATTATGCAGTTAACGAGGTAGCTCATTTTTTAATTAATAAGCATGCTGCTGATATTGGTATTGTTGTAAATACTAAAGCAAAGACAGTTTCATTTAGAAGACATAAACAATGTGATGTCGATGTAAGTATACTGGCTAAAAATCTATGTAATGGCGGTGGCTATGCCGCAGCTGGTGGAGGAGCGCTTACTGAACAATTTGCTAACTTAACCAAAACATTTTTACCGTGTTAATAAGTAATATATCTCCTAACCCGTCTAAAACTCTAATACATGATGAAACAGAGCATCTACTATTATGTTTTTGTACGTTCTGTACTATGCTTAAAGGCAAAAAGCTTTCATTACAGAACATATTTATTCTAGTTTTACAAGAAAAAAAATTAAGAGCTATTTTAAAAGAGCTTTTAACTCTCGAAAGCAACTATGAAATGATCAAATTATTCATAGATTTTGAACCATCTATTACAAAATCAAAATATATTACAAAATTTTTAAATTCTAACTCAAATATAAAGTTATGAAAAAAACCGTTGAATTAGTTTTGTATGTACCTATAATTAAGATATGAGTGCGTTTAATACATCAATGTTTCAGTCAATTAAGGATGCTTTAGCAAGTTCCGAGAGTAAAGGGTCAGCAACGTTTAACGAAATTATGCAGACCAAGCCTGGTAATACTTACACGGTAAGATTATTGCCATATGCCAAAGATCCAAGTAAAACCTTTTTTCATTTTTACAACCATGGATGGGTATCTTATGCAACAGGACAATATGTTCAGACTTTAAGTCCGCAAACCTTTGGAGATCGTGATCCAATTGCTGAAGAGCGTTTTCGCGTTCTTCGCACCGGTACAGAAGAGGAAAAGGAAAAAATGAGTGCAGTTCGCCGACTTGAAAAGTGGTTGGTAAATGTGTATGTTGTAGATGATCCTTCCAATCCTGAAAATAACGGTAAAGTTAAGCTCCTTCGTTATGGTAAACAGCTTCAAAAAATTATTACCGAGGCTATTGAAGGTGAAGATGCTGAAGAGTTTGGTGCTCGTATTTTTGATCTTGGATCAGAAGGTGTAAACTTTAAGATTAAAGTTGAGCAGCAAGGAGATTATCCAACTTATGTTTCTTCCCGGTTCACTACTGCGGGTAAAATCGATCTTTCAGAAGATGAGCAAAAAGATATTTATGATAACGTTTTTAATTTAAGTGAAGTATTTACTTTAAAGACATTTGATGAGCTTAAAGAAATGCTTAATGAGCATTACTACTGTAAAACGGAAGATAGTACACCAGCTCTACCTGACCCCGCAGTGGATGTAACTCCTATTGAGCCTGAACCTGAGTTAGCCTCTACTACAACTAGTGGAGATTCTGTTGAAGATGATATTGATGATCTTCTTAAGGACCTTTAAAAATGACTAACGAAGAAAAACAAGCTGTTTTACAGTTTATGGGAACAGTTTATGGTGATGCCCATAAGCAAGATCAAATGCTAATTGGGCAATCCGGTAATCTTCAACCTAGCTCCCACGTTATGAAACAACGTTTCGAAGAGGTGATCCGGACACCTACTGAACAGCAGCAATATATTGCCGCACAGCAACAAAACGCGCCGGCACCGGCTCCTGTACAGGAGCCGGCTGCCTCGCCTGTGGTAGAAGTTGATGTGCGGCAAGCTGCGCAAGAATTAGCAGCTGCGCAAGCCCAGTCAGCACCTCCTGCTGCAGCACCTCCTGCTGTTACCACTAAACCCGATAGTTCTAACCAATTAGAGTTTGATTTATCTGAACCATCGAAGATAGATAAGCTAATTGATTTAATTAAAGAACAAAATTTGCTATTAAAAAAAATTAGCTTAAAATTAGATAATGGAAAAGGAGCTAAATCTACCAAGAAGGGGTGAATTTTTAACGTTTTTGGACGCTGTTTCAAAAATAAGCGATAGTGCAATCTTTAATGTTCGAGAAGATAAACTAACAAGTTTAGTATCTAGTATAGATAATACGCTTATACTCTATTCAGAATATACAGTACCTTCGAGTTTTGAAGATACATTAAATATACCTGATATTAAAAAATTATCTCGTGTTCTAGATACACTAGAAACTGATGATATTACATTAAAAATTAATTCTAATAATATTGAGTATAGTGGTTCTAATGTAAAGTTTCAATATCATTTATTTGAGGAAGGCTTTTTAACTAATCCGAGTATTAATTTAGATAAAATTAATAAATTTGAATTTGATGTTGAGTTTACTTTAGATAAGCCATTATTACAACGAATTTTTAAAGGTAGTACATTTGCGTCTGAAACAAATAAAATTTATTTTTATATTGAGGACGGGGAATTAATGGCTGAGCTAACTGATCGAGCTCGACATAATACAGATAATTTTACTATATCTCTAGGACCTGTCAATTTTACACTCAAACCGACACCTATAAACTTTGATAATATAAGATTACTAACATCAATTAGTAATGAGTTTAAAGTTAAAATAAATACAGAGTATGGTGTAGTTGTATTTGAAATTGAAGCAGATGGTATTAAATTGAAGTATATAATTTCAGCATTAACTCAATGACACATTTACATAAAAAAAATAAATTAAAAACCGCAGGTTATTTTATTAAAAGACTTAAAGATAACGGATTTGTAACGTTAAGAATTTTTGATAAATATACAGAAGCAGATCCTAGAAAATGGACGGTATTAGTAGATCCTTCTGGAGCGTCTGTATTTATTACATGTTTTGAAAACACCCCATTTAAGGGAGAATACCTTTTTAACTTTGATGACGGTAATCAAAATTTTAAGGGTAATTTTAGTTTAAGGACAGATTCTATAGAGGTAGTAGTTCAGAGATTATTAAGCAATAATGTTGGTCAAAAAACGAATAGTAAATTTTTGACTAAATAGTTATATGGAAGAAAGTGATAGCGTTAATTCTCCCGAAGATGATGAACTTAGAGACATTATAGAAGAAGCTCTAAAATTTAATATTCGAGAAAAAAAGACGTTTAAGAAGAGGAAGGACTTAGCCGCTAGACTCGGGAGTATACTTAGTGAGTATTTAGATAGTTATATATTATTAGGATATGATTTCGACGGTAGACATATAGACATAAAGTCTGCCAGTACACCCATGCAAGCTGAAGCTCTCAATTCTTTTTTAATTAAGTACTTTGCTGTAGAGGCGCAGCAATTTAAAAGCGATCCAAATGGCCAAGATCCAATTTTCTAAAAAGCAAGTATATGCTGTACAGACCGGAGATTATGCCGGTCAAATGTTTATTATTGTTGAGCCTAATAAAGAGTCTGTGGGATGTTTATCCATTCCAACTATGGAAAATGTTAAAGTTCCTGTAGATGCATTTGAACATGCAAGGAACAATGATATAATAAAATATGTAGAGAAACTTCCCCGGGCTGTGTTTAAAGTGTCCGAGGCGCAATACTTTAAAAATGAAAACTCTGATAATAGACGGAAACAATTTAATACACCGAACATATCATACAGCGAAACAGCAGTCGAAGAGGACAAAGACTGATACACCTGATCAGGTCAGTAATTTACATATCTACTTTACCCTTAATGCCATAAATTCTTATGTTAAGCAGTTTGTTCCACATACAACCATTGTCGTATGGGATGAAAAGAAGGAGTATAAAGTAAATGAACGTAAAAAGGTGTTTGAGGACTATAAAGGCAATAGATCTAAAGACACGTCGCCGCATGAAAACAATGAAGTAATTAAGTCAATATTGCTTTCCTTGGGCATTAACTCTATTTTTCCTAGCCAGTTAGAAGCTGATGATATTGTTGCATATATATGTAAGGAGGATGAAGGTAAGAAGGTAATAGTCTCTGTAGATAGAGATTTTATACAGCTAATAAATGAAGATGTTACGTTGTATGATCCCATAAGAAAGATATTCTTTGAGGATTCGAACTTTCAGGAGTCCACAGGTTATAAAAATGTTTCAGATTGGTTTACTGCTAAATGCTTAACAGGTGACAAGTCAGATAATGTGCCTGGTATACCAGGATTTGGTAAAGCAAAAGTAAATAGCTATTTAAATAATGATATTAAGCTCACCGCAGAACAGACAGAAATTTTTGAGAGAAATGAGGAAATTTTTTCTTTGGATAAATACAAAAGCATTAAAGCAGAGGACGACTATTACAAGCAACAACTCGCCAAAACAGTTAACCCGGACTACCAGGTATTTATAGCGTTTTGCGAAGAATATAACTTTAACAGAATTCTTGACAATAAGGAAAAATGGTATAGTTTATTTTTTATGAAATCTCTCTATAATAAATTAGATGATCTCTTTGCCTGAAGACTTTGTTATACTTAAGTTTTATGAACTAGGTTATTACCCAAAGTATAACAAATTTAACAATGTTTATCAGTGCAGCTGTCCAATTTGCAAAGAGGGCAGGTCCCTAGGAAAGAAGAGACGGTGTTATTATATTCCTAAAAATGATAATATCTTTTGTCATAATTGTGGTTGGTCAAGTAAGCCTTTAAAGTGGATTAAAGAAATATCCGGGGGTAGTGATGCCGATGTTATTAAAGAACTAAAAGAACATGTTCCTGACATTGAAACGATAGACACGGAGCTCGAAGTTAAAAAATATACTACTGAAACGCTTCCAAAAGATAGTATTAATTTATCCGATAGTACTCAAGTAGATTTTTATAAAGGAAATGATGTACTACGAACAGCATTGCAAACTATTAAGAATAGGCGATTAGATACCGCAGTAAATAGACCAGACAGTTTATACTTGTCATTTGTTGATAAGGTTCATAAAAATAGACTAATAGTTCCTTTTGTTAATGAGAATAAAGACATTGAATTTTATCAAAGTAGGACGCTGTTAAATAGAGATAAAAAAACGAAACCAAAATATCTAGGGAGGGTAAATGCCGAGAAAACGTTGTTCAATATTGATAAGGTCAGTAATGATCACGAAAATGTATATATTTTTGAGGGACCTATTAATGCGTTTTTTACTAAAAACTCTGTAGCAGTTGCAGGTATTACAGAACGAGGTAAGTCATTTACATCAAGACAGCAACAACAACTAGATGGTACTTTAAAATGGTATCAGAGGGTGTGGATCCTTGATTCTCAGTGGGTTGACCAAGCTTCCTTAGTAAAGTCAGAAGCTTTACTTAACCAAGGGGAACAGGTGTTTATATGGCCTGAAAAATTTGGTAAGAAATTTAAAGACTTTAATGATATTGCAATTACATGCAAAGTAGATGAAATAAAATGGGACTTTATACAAAAAAATACCTTCGAAGGGCTCGAAGGTATTGTGAGGTTATCTGAAATAAAAAAGTATAAAAATTATACGTATTTAAACTGAGGATTTGCAGATTGAGCGAGGTAACCTTCAAATCCTTGCTGAAGCGAAGCTAAGTCAGATGCAACTCGAGCAATTTTACGCTGCTCTGAATCCTTCATCCTATCAAAGATGGTATCAGGCTCAGCATTACTTAATGCTGACTGAATAGACGCCGGATCTTGACTATTTAAGAATGTTAAAAAATTCTTCATCTCCTCAATCCACCCCTGTAATGTAATTCTCATAGCTTCATTACGCTCTTCTACTGCTCGAGCAGCTGCTACATTAGGGTCATCTTCAACAACAGTCTCATCAACTTCAACATCTACATCAAAATCTTCTGCAGCGGTATCATCATCTAGAGTTGCTTGAAATGCCTCTCTTTCTTCGTCTTGCTCTTTAAGAACCTTAAAAAATCTGTTTTCAAATCTGGCCATAAAATTATTTAGTCTCTAGCATAAATAATTACAAATGAATAGTGGAGAATTTCCGTATAGTACCAAGCCTGAGGACAAGCCTATTAATTTTCATATGAATGTCCAGGATCAAATTATAAAATATAAGGACGATGAAAAAATCCAAAAAGCTCCTCCTATTTTACCATTTGAATTAGATAATCTTATTAAGGTACTAGGTGATACTTTTACTTGTTTGGCAGAATTGAGAACTATGTTAGCTAATGCGTCTAAAAGCCCGGAAATAAATAAAGCGGCGCTTACTAATTTAGTTACTAAGATTGACAATATTAATAAGTTAATCCTTGATATTCCCGATGATTTATCTAAAATAGATATATGATCATTATTAGATCTCTTTTAATCGCCTCAGCGGTAGCTATATTATTTGGATTTGGGCTTAAAAATGTCTTTGGTTTTTGGGAAGCTTCTGCTTTAGCTTTTGTAACACAATTTATTGTCGCGTTTATTTATTCTTCTTTTAGAATTAATAAAAATACAACACTAACAGCAGAATTTGAAGGGGAATTAGAACAACTTTTAAGCCTTAGCGAAGGCTCTGTAGTCTGCCCATGTGGAAATTATACACATACAGGTAATATCTTTCTAAATTTAGAAAATATTTATACATGTGAAAAATGTAATAATGATTTTAGAATAGATGTGTCCCTTACACCGACGCTGCTTACAACGCCCATGGATGTAAGTAAGCAGTTTCAAAATATTACTGAAGAGTCTGAGTCCACGACAGATGTTTCGTTTACTAAGCAAGAGTATACTAAAGGAACGGAACTATAATATAATTAGAAAAATAATATGAAACAATTTACTTTTAACTTAAAAGATGGTAATACAAAAACTATGAAATTTGATGAATTTGTGAGGTGGGCTTGTTTAATTGAGGCGTTAGAAGTAGTAGGCGGTAAGGTAGATAGCTGTAATGATAATAAATGGGTAAAGCCGCTAGCTTTTCAGAAATATATCAGTGAGCGATTTCATTCAATGAAGCATGATCTTAAAGTAGAAGTTGCCCTAGGGCGCCTCTAGGGGTTAAGTTTTTTATTTTCAGCGCGCTTAAGAAATGCGTTCATTTCATCAGGCACGAGTCTTTGTATACGTTTAATTGCTTCTTTAGCAGCTACAGGATCTTGCTTTAATGCTTTATCTAATTCCTTTCGCGCTTCTTTAGGGTTTTTGGGTTCCGGGACATTGGGTGCACCAAACGGCGTTGGGAAATTAGGTTGCTCTTTTACCTGCCTTACCTGTCCAGCTGCTTTTTTAATTTCCATAAATACCTCTTCGCCTTCAATCTCACCTGGTGCACCAGGTTCACCAGGCTCACCGGGATCACCAGCTTCTCCTTGTGGTATGAGAGCCTTAGGAGCTGCTTTCAACCATCTCTCAGCATAGTTTAGATTTTTTTTAAGCTCGCCCCTATTTAGAGGTTTAAAGTTGTCACTGTCATCTGGGCAAGGGCACCCTGCACACACACCCCACCCGTTTCCTATATCTCCAACTTCAAGGTCTTGAACATACTGTTTATCTCTATCATGAGCCATTGATAATATATCGACCGCTGGATTAACCTCCGGCCAGGTAGCTACCCATACTGGATCTGTAACATAAAAACATCGATGAGGGCCGTTATGTACATCAGGAAACATAGTGCCACCAAACCCGGCATCAAAATCCGCTCGTACTACGTATTTTCCACCCCAGGCCATGGTTTCAATAACTGGTGTATTAGCTGGTATATTGTCCATGCCATTTCTTGCAAAATGCGCGTTCCAGTCCGCTCTCAGTAGTTCCATTATCTCATCTATTTCCTGGCCTTCTCGACGGGGTTCGAATCCATCTCCCGGGCCCTCTCTTATCAAACCTGCCCAATCCATTATTTCTAATATTTGCCTCGCGACTCGTAAAATGTTTTCCATCTGTTGAGCTCCCGCAGGATCTATAAAGTTTAATCTAATTTGCCCATTCCACAGTCGCCTAAATACAATATTTGGGTTCTCTGGCATATATTTTAATACTAAACCAGCAAAAGGCTTAATAAATTTATTAACCTCACTCCCTTTACCCCTTTGTAGAGCTTTTAGAGCTCTCCTCCCAGGAATCTCCGCTATCAGCGGAGTATTTTGTCTATTAATTGGTGCATCTAGATTATTAAAGTCTCCAAGTAACTCTAGATCTGGTCGACTGAAGTCGAGATCAATATAAATGTTGCTAAAGCTACTATTATATTTGTTCCATAGTACTTGAAGATCACGCATGCGCTTACTAGCCTCATCGATATTAATATCAGGGTTGTTGAAAAATTCGTCTTTAACATCTTCACCCTGTATTTTGCCGCCTAACGGCATACTAGGTAGTCTATCCAGTACCCCGGTAGGCCCATCCATCATCTCAACGTGACGATTCAAAATAGCCCAATCATCCACACCACGAAACACTATTGGTCCAGGTAAGATATCCCCGGCTTGAAACAGATCAGCTAAAGCTAACCGCTGAGCACCACGTTCCGGGAGCAGATCTTGAGGAAAAATAATACGTTCCTCAAGTGGAAAATCGCACATTGGTCCGGGTACAGGCAGCTGACACATTGGCCAAGTTTGTACTTCCCATGTACCAGCAACGGTTTGCTCTAATCTCTCCCAATACCAATAAGCATCACAAGCAATTGGAGGGCAACAATTACAGCATTCACATACTTCCCACCCTTTACCTTTTGCACCTATTTGAAGATGTGGACCAAACCTATCAGATAGTGGCTCCCCGGAAGTAGAAATTAAGTGCGATACCCACTCTTCTTCAGTCCACGTGTCTCCTGTGTCTGGATTAATTTTAGCCTCATCGGGAAGTCTATTCCAAAAATCCGATCCTATTCCAAAAGCATTGGCATACGTATCCTCTTCAGGAGGAACATCTTTGTTTTGTGCTACCCATTCAGCATCATGAATAGTAAAACACACTCGGTGTCGGCTTAATCCATGTTTAGTTGCATCAGGGTCACCATGTGGGTGTTGACCACCAGTTGACGACTCAACTTCAAAGCGGCGGCCGCGGCGGATATGCCCACCACGGTCCATCCATTCCTCCAATTCGTTAGGAGGTACCGGTAGCTCTGGATCCCCTCCAGGTTGATTATCCCAGGGAAGAGGTTGCCCGGGTATTGGAAGAGGTATATTATTATTTTGAGGTATAAATGCCATTATGGGCTCAATAATATCACCGACATTTGCTGGAATTAATAATACTTCATCAAGGCCTTCCTGTAAAATTTGCAAAGCCTCACCATCCAGGCCAAGATCACTGGTTGCTGTGCTCTCTTTTCTTGGAATTAAACCAAATCGCGACTCTCTTCGGTACCTATTATTTCTTCCCCATGATATTATAAGATCTTGAATAAGCATATTATTTTTAATTAAATTTGTCCCAAGCGAGACGGGAAGTCCAACCCGGGGTTAGTTTCACCCTCACCTAAAAGCACTGTTTGTGTTACGTTTTCACCTACCATCATACCTAATTCATCAAATGGGACATTAAATTCAAAAGCCCAATTTCTACCCGGAGCCCATATATATTGTGGTTGGCCTTTAGTAAATTTAACATTATCAAAATTACCTCTAAGAGGTGTTACTGGCCACCCAGTAGGTGCAGCTTCTCCTGCTTCTTCCCATGGTTGCCATGGCCCCATTCCAAATCCCGGTTTCCAACCTGCATTACATATCGGATCCACACCCATTCTACAAATTCCCGGGAAAGGTAAATTAGGGTCCCACACCCAATTACCGTGGCCCTTTTTAAAATCAATACCGTATCCCGGTGGCACGGTCCACCACGCAGCAGTAAATTCAGCTGTTTTAATTGCATTTAAGCTTTGATCTAACATTATCTCTCCGCTTTCTGGTCCCAGAGTTGCCCCTCTAAGTCTAAAACATTGAGGTTTTTTCGGGAAAAATCGCCAACTATGTGCTTGTAATTCTGCGTCAGCAGAGTTTACACCAGCGTATACTAATTCATTTTTTTCGGCTTCTACCTCTTCTGTAGTTGGTAATCGGGATTTGGATCCAGAATATGGGGATTCCCACTTAATTACCGTATCATAATCAATATCTGGAATATTAGGCGGTCGTGGGCCATCCCAGGCTGAATCTGCCATAGTAAGCACCCATTGTTGGTATGTTGACCAGCTACCATACGCTTTGCCCCCTGGCCATACACGTGGATCAAAACCTTCACGGGTATACCCTTCGCCAATTACGTAATTAGGTATTACCACGCTATTTAAAGAGCTCACTATTCTTTCTCTTTCTACAGCTTGTTGATGCGCATCCTCAATATCTTCTGCCCAATAACGAGCAAATCTTGGTGGTGATAGCTGCCGGTCAATATTAGCCTCAACTTCTTCTACTGATGATGCATTCATGCCCAGATATTCTGGAAAATTAAGCCGAAGTTCATGATTTGGTCCTATTCCTTCAGGAAACATATCTTCACTGGATATTATAACGCCATTCGGATCGCGAATTCGCAATATTGGGCGTATAAAATTTCCTTCATCCGGAAGCGGGCCTACCCAGCAGCCAACCCGGGAATCACCTACAGAAGGGTTAATCCTGCAATGACGTTGATTCCAACGCGGTCTGCGCGCTATCTGCTCATCAAAGGTTCCTCCAGGTCGAATGTGACCCATCCATATTGCCTGCAAGGCAAAAAACCAACGCGCTTCCCGGATAGTTCTAAACGGATTTAGACCCAATGGCGGCGCGCCAATTCCAAATCCCAACATATGACCGTCTATAATAGGAGCAACAAAGCTAGGGACAGGTTCATCCATTTGAAGTTTAAAGGTTTTGCCCTTTCTTACCCCGGGTGGTTGTTCCTGCGCCAACGCTCCTAGACCAACCCCAGCAGGTACATGTAGTGGATCATCTGGAGGCAGGTCTTGTGCCCATTGTGGAGGTTCTGCATTTGGATCCCCACCGCCAAACTCTAAAATCCAGTCGGCGCGGTTGACTACATTGCTTCTTCCGGTATTTATAAATCCAAACCCATCTGGCCATCCCATATCATATTCATTGGTCATTTGAGGAAGCCATTTATAATTTTGACCAGGCACAGCATTACGTGGATCATAATTTGCAGCTCCAATTGGTGTATGTCCAGCGTATCCACCAGGTATAGGCGGTACATTATCTAACATATAATTAAACAACTCACTGTTAGGCTCTGCAAACGCATACGCTGGCATATAAAATGGTACACTTTCACCTGCTGTGCCAAGTCCTATTGTTTCTGCATAATCAGAATATACGTATTCTCTATACGTAAAAGCTATTGATTCATTATCAGGATCAACCGCGTTAGCTTCTTCTTCGGATAAGAATAACGGCCACCAAAATCCCCATTTATTAAAAACATCTTCTCGTGGTGCACCAGCTTGACCTAACAATTGGAATCCCCATCTAGTATCATTAGTACCGTAAATATAAAGTGCGTTAAAGTCCATTATGTTTTAATTATTTAATAATGTTCTATATATATCAATTATAAGATTAATATTCTAATCAGGTGAAAATACACCTCGCAGGCCGCGGAAGCCAACCTGGCGCGCTAAAAACCTTGTGTTTTGTTGTAACAACGCTAAAAATTCTTGACTAGCAATTGCCCCGGGAACTCCAACGCCCATGATCATATCATTATCATCCTGTTCACTTAAAAGCTCTATAGCATATGATGGAGGAGCCGGCATAAGCCATAGTGGTGGATTTGCTACCCATGGCTGATTTATCGGAAACGGAGGTGCCCATATCTCAGAATAGTTTGTTAACGCTAAATACCATACTGGCGTTCCTTCCCACGGTGAGTAATAGATTGCTGACTGTGTATTTGCAACACGTTCACCTTGTACATTTTGTGTGTAGGAAGTCGCGACAATTTCCCGTAATTGAGGCTTACCCCAGTGTATTCCTGCTACGTTGCCCCTTACATCGCGGTAATCCCAGTCCATTCCGTCAGTTGGCCCGGGCGCCAATCCCGGCCTAATAGATTTATTGAAGTTTATGCATACATCGAATGTATATTCGATAACTTTTTTTTGCCATTCTCCATCCTCCAGCTGGAGGCCCTCGGCCCATTTCTTCCACTTTCGTAATAGTAAACGTGGCGAATTATCACCCTGCCACGGTCCGGCCCTTGGATATGTCCGGTCAAATAGAGGTGGAATAATTATTTGTCCCTTCGCCCTACGCGTCTGATCTATTTTCCACTGCTCATTAGGGTCATTTTCATTAAATACTCTCAAGGGATCCTCAGGCCATTTATTTGTAACACGAACAGGATTTAATATTGGAGATTCGATCAGAGGCGCACAAACTTCTTCCCATACAGGTTGCCTACCAAATTTTTCAAAAAATATTTCCGGATTTTGTTCATTTATAAAATTTTTATAATCATTTACTTTACGCCACCATGGAGCATTGTCAGCAGCCTCAAGGTCTTCGGGAGACTGATCCCAGCCCCAGTCGAGACCTCCACGATCACCGTCACCATGCGGATCCTTAATTGCGTCAGGAATAGGACCACCTAGGCGCTCAGGGAATCCATGGATTCCCTCCCAGCCCGGGTTTATGGGTTTGAGCTCAGTATTTTGCCCGAACCATGGATACCCAGGTACCAAAGGAGGGTTATCAGCTAAAAGTATTCCATAATCTATAGTATTATATCCAAAATCAGCACCGGAAACTCCCTCATTTCCATCAGCTGGTGGGGGAATTAAACGTCTCCACCGTTTTAATGTTTCCCACCCTACCCCAGATGCCAGTGCACATGGATGATGCCTCCACGGACCACGATTACGCCAGGTCTCCCATACGCTTGGAGCAACGTCTGTAGGTGGAGCTGTAATCCATCTTACATTATCCATGCGTGTTTCTTCATCATTACCAGCAACTCTCCAGTTTTTTCCCCGCCATTGAACAACTGTATCTGGACCAATATCACCTTGTTCCAAATGAGCGCGTAATCCAATCCTGTCCCTGCGGTGTCGTTCACCAATCTCCGGCCAACCACCAGCCATTGCAGAAGCCCATTGCATCCAGTCATAGATTGTATTACCTTCTATTACATAGTCTGGAACTGGGCATTCCTTAAACCTTGCTATACTTGTTTGTCGGTATTCTTGTGGTAGAGGC
>CEOH01003398.1_pt1 | contig 12997 bp, 4 predicted proteins | sample 530311 | NCBI WGS metagenome assembly CEOH01 (sample SAMEA2619923, study PRJEB7988) | marine metagenome | biome: marine biome (ENVO:00000447); feature: deep chlorophyll maximum layer (ENVO:xxxxxxxx); material: "saline water (ENVO:00002010), including plankton (ENVO:xxxxxxxx)" | depth 60 m
TGCGAGATCAATAGCTTTTTCCCGGTCCAACAAGCCTTGCTCTAAGCTACCGCCTACCCATCGAGGAAAGATCATAAACTTAGTCATATCTTCAGATGGATCTGGGGTTCCTTCTTTGCGGAACTTTTTTCGCCACTCAGCCGCAGCGTCTCGTTGTTTTTGGCCCCAGTTTTTAACCGTAGGTCTGTCTAAATCCTTATCCCATTCAATATGCCTTAAAACTTCTTTCTGTCTCTGATCAGTTTGCCACCTCATAATAATACGCTTTAAATCAAACGATCCTAAGGGGGCTGAGTGATTAATTCTTCCAGCAGCAGCAACGAATTCAGGGTTGCCCTTTCTATCCATATCAGACTCTGTACCAATTAATCCGTGCTCTCCAGTAACAAGCTTGTCAGCTTGCACGGTGATTTTCTCAAAGGCAAAGTAATCTACAATAGCTCTACCAACTAAAGTGGCAGGAGCCCAATCAATAGTACCGTCACCGAACGAAGATAAAGTTACAACCCCAGAATCGCTATCATCAGCAAAGACATCTAAGTTTTGCATAATTTTATTAAACGTCCTATCAATATTAATAGGCTCTCCGGGTACATACTCTATACCCAGTTTTTCCATGATCTTTCTAGCACGGGGATGAGCTCTGCCGCCCTCCATAAATAACTGCTCTTCTAATCTTTCTCTAATAGACTGCTCAACAGTTTGTGTATATGTTTCTCTACTTCTGGTAACTTGGGATCTATCGAAGAAACCAGTTTCCTCTCGAACATCTAAGACAAACCCAATCGTCCTTGCTTGGGATTTATTCCATTCTCTAGAGGCATCTTCTAAATCCTTTAATAATTCCACTGCTAATTCGAAGTTTGAAATTGAGTCAGGCTTAGTTTCACTGTCTAACTCTGACCTCATAATCTCTCCAATAAGATTATCTAAAGTCTGAGCTCTAGCTCCTTCTAACTTTCTATACACCCTACCTCGATAAAGATCAATGATATCCATCACCTTTTCCAGATTATAACGCAATGATCCAGCGTTAATATGTCTTTCACCAATTTCCATCTCAAGACCAGCACCATCAAGAGCTGGCTCAAACAGCACAAAGGGGGCCAATCCAAGCTGCCAGAAATATTCAGGCATTGTTGAATATACTAATGCAGCGTGTACACTACCGTCGCTGTTTTTTGCAGTCGACTGAAGAAGAGCCTTAAGTCTAGAATTCCATTCAGCCCAAGCTTCGGCTTCTTTGTTTATGTCTCTTCTGATTTTTTTAAGAGCTTCTCCCGGATTACTCTCATTCAATAGGTTATCCCAGTTTGTGTAGGGAAGGTTATCTAAATCAGCATCAGTAAGCTCAAGGAGCTGGGATTTGAGATGTTCTTGTAGATTTGCAGGAGCAACAAAAGACGTACGAGATCCTAGTTGCATGTCCTTAAGAAGCTCATTAATTAATGATTTTGTTTCCCCAACAATACCTCTAGCTTTCTGTAAAGGAATTGTTTTATTCAACCTTTTTGTTTTTTCTGTGTGATCTAAAGTATTATGATCAGCAACTTTCTTCTTCTTCCATTTAGAAATATCAGGAAGCAGTTGCATTAATTCCTTAACAGTAATACTACCCTCTGCTTCTAACTCATTCAATCTTTGTTCCGCACCCGCTATAACAATTTCAAAGTGCTTAGTGTCCTGTTGAATTTGATCAATAAGACTACGATGTGAGACGACAGAGCTAAATGATACAACAGCCGACTGCTTAGCTCGTTCTTCTGAAAGCTTAGACAATTCCCTCTTATAATCTCTATGAACTTTTTCAAACTTCTTAACAGAGGCTGTATGATTTTTGTAGTCATCCGTTTCCTTAAAGTCTTGTTCTACTTTAGTAGCGAGAGAATTAAAACTATTAATTAATTTTGTAAATGAAGATCCTTTTTTTGACGATCCACCTGTCAATTTAGTCTCCGGATCTCCTTTTAATACTCTATTAATTTCATTCTTAATTGTCTGTCTGATCTTCGGATGGGTTGTTCCAGACTCTACTAATTCGAGTAGACTTTCTAGAGCGGAGATAACCCCCGGCATGTTATCTAAATCTTCAATTTTAATTGTTTTCTTAATCTTATCCGGCATTGGCTTTCCGGTTTCTGGATCTATTTCCATAAACGGAACAAGACGCAATGCACTTATTGGCCTTACCAATGCAAGATATTGGTCTACCTCATCACCCCCTGCTTCTTGAAAAGCTTTATAGGTTTCTAGAAGGCGTTTTCGTAATTCTATAACCTCATCACCTAAAGCTCTAACGACAGGATCAGGATTGAGCTGGGCTAAGAAAGCCTGCTTATCTATATTTAATTTCTCAAGCAAATCTTTAATTCTTCTTTTTGCCTTTTTGAAATCTGCAATCTTTTCGCGATGCAGCTTGAGCTTATCTTTTAACTCTCTTCTTCGTTTTAAGAGATCTTCTGAAACAGCATCCCTACCCTTGGTTTCTCTAGTCCTTCTAATTTGACCAAGAACCTCAGCCCTTTCGGTTTCTGTTTCAGCCATCTCCTCTGTTGCACGTCTCGAGTCTTCATCGATTTGATCTGATATTTCTTGAGCTGTCTGTTCAGCATCAACGCTCTGCGTTACAACATCGTTTGTTGGAGAACCTTCCTGTACCGCTTCTCCTGTAGTAGGAATTCCCGCAGCGGTAGCTTCTGCACGAACCTGATTAATAGTCTTAATAGCCTCGGCATCAACTTCGGTCTGTTTAGTCATTAACTCATGAGCATAATCTAAACCAGCATCAAACCGTTCTTTCTCAGTCGCATTATCCCAATCAACTTTAGATCCATCCTTACGAGTAATCTGAGAATACTTCTTCTTTGTTCCACTTAATATATCAGGAGGTAAAAGTCTAGTCCATTGTTGTTTATCTTTAATGTTCTGCACATATTGGGCAGAAGTAATGTGTGTGCCTGTTCTTGCGGATTCAGCAGCAGCTGCATTTTCCATATCTGAGATATGTTTGTTCCATCCCCGCATTTGGGTAATAACCCTATCGACATCAGGACCATGCTTTGCGGTCATCTTGTCGTGAAAGGTTCCTTGTAAGGTTGATAAAGTATGCTCTAAAAACTGAGCTGGAGATAACGAAAACTCTCCGTGAATTTGTAAAACCTCGTTCGATGTTTCTATTAATAAATCATGAAAGTCCGAATCATTTAACCCAGATAAATGTCTAATAGAAGACAGCCCAAGACTAAGCCTGTCAGATGCTCCTTCCCCAGCACCTCGGTTTATATCCGTTATGGCAGCTTGACCCAAGTCTAAGTTAAGTCTACTAGCTCCAGATACACCGTCTGCTGGAGAAGAATTTAAGGTTCGATTAATAATCCTATTTAATTCCCCACGCTTACGGGTAATCTCTCTAGTCTGTTTAACATAGTCAGGGTGAGCTACGCTCTTCCAAAAATCTACCGTATTATTTATCCAGCCATCAGTTCCTTTTGCCTTAGCGTTATACCACTTCTTTGCTGTCCAAGCAATAGGCATAGTACCCGCACCCATAGCGGCACCAAAGGTAGGGTTAATAATAGGAGATAATAGGGATTCAAGTATTCCCTCGTCCTTAACCTTGCCCCAGTCAAAACCGTCCTGCAATCCCATATTCTGTTTTCGCCATTGGTTCCCGATTTCTGCCAAAGACCCAGTAATAGCACCCTCAGCCATATCCGAAACACGATTCAGTGGCCACCGAATTATCCGACCCGCTTCTCTAAAATCCTTACCTGTTGCTTTTTTAATCCCCTTAGCTAGTAAGTGGGGTCCTACTCTTTCTGGAAGATAGTTTACCAATCTCCTAGTCATATCACCAGCAGCCATTAGTCTCTCACTAAGTCCAGCTTTACCTGTAATACTTCTAGCATTCTCCATTCTGTGTAATACGCCCATGAATCTTTTCATCCGCAAAGCTTGTTTAGCAGTCTTAGCAGCTAAAACGGAAGCTGTAAGAGTAGCTCCAGCAACAGCCCCAACACCTGTTAGAGTTAGACCGGCACTAATAACCATGCTTGCAACTAAATCAGGATCGTTAATAATACCATTTATAGTTAGGTTTGATGCAAAATTCCACAACTGATCCATATCAGTAGCAGTGGATGCCCAGTTTCCATAAGCCTGAGCAATTTCCATCTGTCTGGATGTGTTGGAAATAGTTCTAAAGAAATCATAAGGATTCTTTGTATTCTTAACTGTTTCTTTTAATACTGCTTCCCCACCTAACTGCATCGCAAAGAAATTATAATTATCGAAATCTTTTTCCTTAAATTCTACTAGTGCTTGGCTAGGTTTAAACGCATCTCCAAAATCGAGATTTAATAAATCCTCAACTCCGCTAGAAAAAGAATTAGCAACAGGTAAAGTTTGCTTATCAAAACCCGAAGAGAACATAGAGATTGCGTTCCACCTGCTAAAGTCTTTTGTTTCCCCTATCATTTCTCTAGCTCTAGATCCAACATCTAGCATCCCCCCGCCATCAAACTTCAGTAAGTATGACAGGTCACTAGCTAAATCCTGTTTAAAAGGTACGTTATCTGTAGTCCAACCTCCCGCATAATCTCTACTCATCGCCTCGCTTTGGCTTCTCGCGAAAGGCATAAAACCAGTCATCTTTCGGTTTTGAGAAATCTCTTCCCCTCTATTCATATAGTAGCCGCCTACGTCTGGAGAGGATAACGACTCCGCGTGTTGCGGGCCCCACTCTAAAGAAGCCCAATGCTTCATATACTCCTTAGCGCGCTCTGCGTTCTGTCGAGATATATCTAAAGTATCTGGCTGCCACGGGAGCGGATTACCAAAAAATTCTAAGGTCATTTAATTTCTCCTGTTTTCAGTATAAGGTATTCTTTTCTATTAGAATTTAGGAAAGGTATAGATGTATGTTTCGGCGGACTCGCGTAAATATTCTAGTACGCCTTCTCTTCTTTGTTTAGTCCATTCAAGACCAACGGTTCCAATAGCTAATCCCTGCTCCTGTTGGTTACCTGAGGTTCCTGCTTCTCTCATGAGTCTAATTTCTACAGCAGCATCGCTGGCTGGTTTACCAGAATCAGGGGTAACATACCGGGGATAATAAAATAACGCCACATCAACCAGATTATAAGGTTCTAGTTCAGCACTTGGGGTGTACATAGCTTCTTGCCTCTGCGGTATGGGTGGGGTAAGAAAGAACTGAAATTCCCCAATCTCAGAAAATCCCGGATAATCACCACTGGTAGCTAATCTATGAATAGCATTAACCATAAGACGGCCATGATCTAGTTTTAAAGCTTTAGCAAAAGTTGTGGGATTCTCTCTTCTAAATCGACTGTAATCAATGATAACACTACGCAAAGCTTGTTTGAAATTAGATTCAAATAGTCCAGCGTCTTGCTTGCTAGCAGCATGAAGTCTTCCAAATAAGCTTCCTCTTTTACTTAAAGCTATAGTCTTTGCAATAGCGTTATCAGCATCAGATACCTTAGTTGAAACAGGATCACCAATGGTGGTTATATGGCCCTGTCTCTGAAGTGTGGTAAATTGGTTTTTATGATTAAAGGGAGTATCCTGTCCTACAAACGAATTCGGGTTTCTATCAAAAGCATCCTGTAACCCATTCCTATCAGGAATTAATCGCAGCCTGTTATCATCTCCCGGTAGAGATGCAGCACCACTGCCCTCAATGCTTGTTACGTTCATTCCTCTTAGTACAAGACTTGGCTCTATTGGTCCGTCTATAACAGTAGTTAAAACTTCTACCGCAGTCCTAGCCTCTGGGTGTTCACGCAGTAATCGAGTCATTCCTCTTATCACACCTAATTCTAACCACTCCCAATCTTGGCTAGTAAAATTAAACACACCCTCTACATGCCCAAAATCTTCGATCTCCCATTCCAAAGGTTTACCTTTTTTATCTTTGGGAAGATCAACTCCACTCTCATCAATCCATTGTATCATGCCCGGAGTAATATATCCCGCTTTCCATAACGATTGGAAATCATCAAGAATCTTTCGCTGACGCTCTTGTAACTGAACTATATCCGAATCTCTATCGTAAAACAATGGACTACTATAATCTGACGGTTGATGAATTACAATCCCCATCTCACCAAGAGCCTCAACCATTTCATTTCTTTTCTCATTATCATTAGCTTCCGCGTAATCAATCCACGCACCTTCTCTAGCATAATCGGATAATCCCGGCATATGGGGTCTAGTTGATAAGGCTGTAAGATCATCTCTTTGTTTTCTAGTTATTTGATTAATAGGTTCTCCGCCGTTTAAAATAGTAGCTAACCCACTAAATATCTGTCTATGGGCATTTGAAAAACTTTGTAGGTGCGAAGCAAAATTTTGAATTTCTGTAGTCGGATCATTTTTTAAACCCATAACAAAAGCATTGTAATCATCATTCCGCTGCATTAAGAATTTACTAGTAACAGCAAACGCGTCTGCTCTTTCTCTAGAGATGCCGTGCTGAGAAAGTATATGAAGTCTGCGATCAAAGCTACCCGGACCTTCGGTTGGATCAGTAAGATATCTCATAGTATTCCACGCAACAAACATAGGCAGCAAGTCAGCTTCCTCTCCTCGTTCTACCTTATCTTGAATATACTGCGGATCTAAGTCTTGTAAGTTTCTTTGTATGTGTCCAATAATCTTACTTAACATCGGATCTGGAACTGCCTCTCCCTGCGCATTAACCTTAGGCGAATTACCAGAAAGTTCCATTAAGGTTAAGACACTAGCCAAATGTCGTTGAGGATGTGTTTGTAAGTTATCAAGAGGGGCTAGTGAAAGACTAGTCGACGAATGGGGTGGTATAGGTGGAAGAAGGGTCCATACATCTGCACCTTCGGGAAGAGAGATACCCTCTGGATGTAGTGCGTGGAAATGTTTAGAGTATATATCTTGAGCATGTGACCTAGCTTCATCCCAGATTCGCGTACCTTCTGCTGTCTCATATGCTTTATCGGTGCTGGTATTTCTGTCTAGGTTCCAAATAATTGAAACATAATCCGTACCTTCCTTAGGATCAGCCGGGTCGGTTATTCCGAATCTTGTATTATTTAAACTACGTTCCATTTCAGCCAAGTGTCTATGTAGACTAGACGTACTTGTTCCAGCATCGATTTGGTCCTTAAATGCATCGAACGACCTATTCCACGTAGTTAAATAAGCGTGTTGCTCAGATAGGGTATATTGGTCTGGATTAAATATTACCCCAAAGATAAAAGATTTCGCCTCTTGGAATGTCTTAAAGTTCTGTCCCTTTATAGAAAAATTCATAGATCGTCTCATATTTTCTTCAAAGAGATTAACCTTAAGTTGACCTTGACCGTAATTAGCGTTTGGGTCCAAGCTCACTGCTTCCCCAAGCGGACCCGTTTGGGATAATTGTGGAAGAGCCTCTGATAAATCGGCTGCCCGTGTATTACTCATGTCAGCTCCATATAATTGTGCCGACGCTTCTGATACTGATGGGGAATCGAATGCCATAGGAGAAAGCCAAGGCCAATGGATACCAGTAAAGATTGAAGTAGTGTTAGATAAACTCTTAACAGCCGATTGGAAGGCCTTTGTTATAACCTGTTCCTGATCACTATCGTTCATAGACCCTATGATCATATCTCCCATCGACATAAAAGCTGAAGGGATAAGACCATGCTCTACTATTGAGCTTAGTCCTTCTTTTACTAATTCATTCCCCCGTCTCATTCCTCTTCCCATAGCACTATAAGCACCCTCGGTTACCACGTCATAAAATATATCGTAAAGTTCTTGCCATTCTTCTTCTGGTAAGAAAGAATAAATAGCTTCTGCCCAATTAAAGTCAATATTTTCTGGGGTAATTGTAACAGAAGCAACCGGAACGTCAGATAAAGGTGCTCGACGAGTAACCGCTGCTGGGTCTATTCCGGATTTTGCGGCCATTCTCCTATCAAATCTTTCAAATCCCTCATCTAGCTTTCTCGGAACACTTGCAATTTTATTTACAATCTTTCCTAATATCGTGCTATTCCACCATTCTTCAAAACCCTCAAAGGTTTTGGCCCAATTATAAACTTCCTTATTAATACCTACAGCCTTGTCTCCAATTGTGTTAGGAGCTCCCGTTTTTCTTTCCAATCCCTCAGACAATTCTGATGGTACGGAAAGCAAAGCATTTGGAATATCGTGAGTAAACCCCTGCCAGAGCTTATCTATAGCATTACCAAGTTTGTCCATATAACCCGGAGGTTCATCAGAACCATTACCACTGTTAAGTATATAGTCAATACTTTCATTTCCTTCTGGAGTAAACCATAAGAAGTGTTCATACACAGGACCGTTTAAAGTAGCTCCCACCCCCATATCTTTAGGTAATGAGAGCCGTAATAATTTATCTACTATCGGTCTTACTTCTTCTTGGGAAAGGGCACTAAGAGGTAGGTCATCCATTTCTTCGAGAACAGACCACGCGGTTCTTGGGAATAAAGTATCTTGGTATGTGTCTAAGAAGTATAAACTTTCAGAAGTACCGTGGACTAGCTTTGAAAAATCAGATGGAAGACCGAACAACTCATGATCTAAATTAGTAAGCTCTCCACCACCGTTAATATCAATAAGATTTCCGCCTAATGAAAAAGAATGACCCGGTACTTCTGCTCCAATATCAGTCATAAACTGAGGTACAGATCTGATATGAAAATCGGCTATGTCATGCAAATCTTGACCCCCTGCTACGGTAGGATAATCTACTAAAGAAGAAGGATTAAGCTGAGCAGGCTTGGCTTTGTAATTATTATCTCCATCAACATTAGATTCAAAAGTACTAAGAGAAGAAGGAACTGGGGTGGCAAATAACTGCTCCTTGAAAAACTCAATAGGATATCCTTCCCGTGTAATTTCTTCAGGATCTGACCAGATACCATTAGGATACCACCTTTCAACGGATCCGTCTGGTCTAGATACCAGTGAATGCACCCAGTGTTTATTTGCTTGGTTATTTTTTTCAGCACGCGGGTTATTGGGATCGGTATATGCTTTTTCAGCAGTAGGGATTTCACTATACGGTTGAATAAGAGAATCTAAATAAGATACAAAAGACATCAGGCTAATCCCTCCTCATGGTAATATAGAGCAATCCATGGATTGTTTCTTTTCTTCTTTAAACCAGAGGTTACTGGCCTTGTTTCTGCAAGCGATGCTGGCGGACCTTTTAGAGAATGTGGTGAAACTTGCTGTGGTTTGACATTGATATCTGGAACCTCTGGACTTGGTGTGGGTTCATGCGGTTCTGTAGCTTCACCCGGATCATCAAATGTTGAGATACCCTCGTCCGGGCTGGGTGGACCCATCTCAGAGCTTTGGGAAGGAGAGTCCTCTTTCTTTCCCCCCTCTTCATCACCAAGGAGATTTGGATAAATACCCTTCTTAGCAAGCTCCTTTCGTAGTGCATCCCAATCCACATCCCCGTTTGGATCTTTAGGAATATCTATAATACGGCCATCCGGACCCCTACTATTATTAATTACGTCAGCAGCCGCTTTTCCTACTGCTATTTGCTGCTGTAATTTCATTTGCTTTAGCTTCATAGACACATCAACAATATTCTTAAAAGCGTCAGCAGTGGTTTTTACAGTGTTTCTCAGATTTTGATAATAATTTGCAATAGAGTTATCATACTCTGGGGCTCTCATTGAAACACCACCCTCAATAAGAGGAGGCATAACTACATCTACTACCGGAGCCATTGGTGCGTTAATAGTAAACAAATCATTGCCCATCTGAGACATCACTTATTCTCCTATGTGTTTTATCAAATACATCAATTAATAATTCTTTATAATCCCCTAAAAGTTCTTTATAGGATTGGTATTGATCACCTCTGGATTTTATTATACTACCAATCATATTCAGTGTCAAGGCCCCTCCATCAGGAAACTGAGAATCTCTATCAATTAATGCGTTAGCAATAAATTCCTTAGGTGTAGAAGGGTCTGCCGCCCTATTGTAATCTATATCTAGAGTTTGTTTTTCCTGTTTCCTTCGTCTCATTAGAGACATCTCATATCCATTTAAAATACTTTTCTTAGCTTGTGGACGAATATAGACCCTATTCATTTTCAACTGTTCTATTCCAAGGTTACTTGAGGGTGGCATAGAAAATACGGGAGCATATCCTTCTGGCTGTGTTGAATCAGGTAATGATATCCTACCATTGACAACTTTAACCCTATCAGCAATTCCCATATCTACAGTCAACATTAAATCATCTAAATGAGAATGATGAGATACATCTGTATCTAGGTCTGAAAAATCTAATCCCGCAAAGATCTTTGTATGAACATCCACACTAGACCTTAATGCCCTATTAACATGTTTACTATCAACCGCCTGTTGTAAAACAGGAACTCTATCTAAATATTCCCATGCATATGTCGGAAGTTGCCGAGCTTTGTTTTTTAATAAAGTCTCTTGTTCCTCAAAACTTCGACCTTGTAACTCCTTATCTAAATTATCTAGATATTCTTTCCTAGCTCCCTCTTTTCCTAAGGGGTGTAATCTCTCTCGAGTTTCGTGATACTCGCTTGGATTAGCAGCTTCAAATTCTTGGGTACCTACATTTCTTTCCCACAAACTAAATTTTTCATGGGGTTCAAGCATATGGTTTCTGGCTTCCCATTCTTGTGATTTACTGACAAATGATTGAGAATATAAATCATCTGCTTGGGTAGAGGGATTAGCTTCTGGGAGCAGTCCTGCCATGTTTCTTAAATCCTCATAGTTTGCCATTATCATTGCCCTCCTAAACCTTGAAGATATCCTTGAAGCGCATCAGTCTGTCCTTCTAGAGCTTTTAGCTGCTTCTCCCCTAAATGTTGCTGCATTCCGGCGGAAACACCTGTCATAGCGCCTGATACTAAGCCGGAAATTAGAGCGTTCTGCATAATAGAAGAATCTGATTGCTGGTATAGTTGACCGGGAATAAACTTCTCTTGATCCCGATAGCCAAAATCTCTCTTGGCTAAGGTTTGTTGCATCTGTCTGTCTGCACTTACTAATGCGTTGGAGAACTGCACCTTTCGAGATGTCATTCCCCGATTCGCGGTTTCTAAAGACTGTCTCAATAATGCTTGTGCGGTTCCGCTGTTTGGGTTTACATTTCTATTTAATAAAGAAGTCTGCAAGCTATCGTTTACCTTTTGGGACTGTCGTGAAAATTGTCCAGAGGCGTTGTCAAAATTATACCGTAACCAAAATTCCTGCTCACCTTTAGCTTTTGCCGCAGCTTTGCCTATCTTAACATTCTGCATCCACTTTGCGGCATTCGCCTTAGCAATATTTCTATTTTTAATTTGGTTATTTAACTGTCGATTGTACTCTTGTTCTTCCCACTGTGCTCTTTGTATTGCATTTTGAGCTACCTGAGACTGTCCTCCTAAAATAGACGAGAAGAGCTGACTGCCTCCCATCATCAGTCCCATTGATATTGGATCAAACATAAGAGTCCTCCTTACCAGTAACGGGGCGTAGACCGCCACTTATTATTCACGTTTTGTCTTCTGTTTCTAGGCATGCCTTCATTTAAGGTAGCCCCAGAAACTTGGTTTCTCCAAAGCCCCATTCTTCGGTCATCATTTAGCCATGTATTAACAATAGCTGACCTCTCGGCCTGTTTGTTTTTTTCTATAATAACATCAACATCCTTTGAAAGCATTCCCTCCCAATGATGTACCGTAGCCGCTAACACATCTACACGGTCATCCTTAGGAAGAGCACCTTTCTTATCAAAGATTCTTGTAATTTGCTTCTGGGTCTCTTCTTGACTAATAGCCTTTCGATCAAAGACTAAGCGATGAGAAGACATGACAGGTTCTAAATATTCTATGATCCTAGCTTCCTTGCGACCTGTAACTCTATAGTCTTCAATAGCTACTCGACCACATACCTCGGTTACAACCGGAGCAAGTAACTGGCAGTACATAGCATCACCGAAGTTACTTTCAACACAGATATGGTTTACCCCATACTCATAAGCTAACTTAGCAATCTTCTTAAGGATCGGCTTTTCATACCCTCCGGGGTATCCAATCAATTCGTGAATGAATATATAACCATTAGCGAACGACCCAACACAGACTGCTGTTTCATCCTCACCTCTACCACTAGGGTCTACATACATAACTCGTTGCATATAAGGGACATAGGTATCGGATACCCACATAGGTTCGTAGATCAAATCTCCCGATAATCCAAATGTTGGTACACCCTTCATTGGCTGTGACTTAGACCAGATCAGTTTCTCTGGACACACTTCGGGATTGACATCTATTACAATAAGATCAGATAAGCGAAGAGGATATTTCTCAAAGTCCGCGAGCGTGGTATCGAGCTTATAGTGCAGTGCGAAAAGTTTTGGCCCAATCTTTGCCATCCTTTCAAGAAGAACTTCTTCTGGAAATCGTTCTGGTTGTGTAGGTTTGTTAGGTTCAATGTTAAGACTCAAGATCCACTCATCTACATCTTCCGTTTCAGCAATGTCATTCTTATCTGGCATGACTGCTGGAAACTTTGTTACTTTATACCCCACCTTTAGGTGATTATAAATTGAATCTTTAATCTGTGGAGTACCTAAGAAGATAACTCGGCCACCCACGTTCCTGATCTGTTCAAACTCAGCCACCTTATTAAGTAATTTCTCTCTAGCGTTAGCTGTCTCACAGTTGCCCTCGATCTCTACATCGTCAGCAATAACATAATCAGCATGAGAACCTGTGATCTGAGAAGAAATACCACGGGCAAAGCAAGACTTGTCCTGCCCAATCTTAGTCCTTGCCTCTACGTTGAATGCAAAGGCATTGTCCGTAGTATTATCCCCCGGACGCAGGTGTTCACAATAGGGAACAAGGTCCAGAATCTTCCTCGTCATGCTGATAAACTCTGCTGCTTTGTTACCAGTTGCAGACACAACCATGATAGTTGCATTAGGATC
>CEOH01089283.1_pt1 | contig 12912 bp, 16 predicted proteins | sample 530311 | NCBI WGS metagenome assembly CEOH01 (sample SAMEA2619923, study PRJEB7988) | marine metagenome | biome: marine biome (ENVO:00000447); feature: deep chlorophyll maximum layer (ENVO:xxxxxxxx); material: "saline water (ENVO:00002010), including plankton (ENVO:xxxxxxxx)" | depth 60 m
CTTATCCTACAGCTTATGCATCATGGATATGCTGCTGCCTCTCAATGGAACGTAGCATTTCTGGGCGTGACAAAAGAGTTGTTCAGAACTATCGGATGGTTCGATCAAAGGTACTACGGAGGGGGCTGTGAGGATGATGATTTCGTCTTGAGGCTGAGATTGGCGAACTTGGCATACTACGAATCGCTCACCTGTGAATATGACCAGAGTTGGAAAAGCCCTCTCTTCAAATCAGAAGGGGCTAAGTGTGCCATATCTGGACCCTACTTCCACAGAAAGTGGGTGAGAAATCACGAGGAAATAAAAAGAGTGATTCCAGAGGAAAATTACCCTCATTGGGATGCATTAGCTGGTCCAAGAAGACATGATATAAGTAGCAGGTGGAAGACGTGGGATCATTCTATCGTGGGGATAGACTTTGGACGGAGAGAAACAGATGGAGATTCTAGGACATACCACTTCACCGCTCCAGACTACAGAACCGAGTTCAGAAGAGTCACTTCAAATTAACAGGTAGACCAGTCATTTTTGACACGGGAATAAAGATGCTTGAAATAATCATAGACAGAAAAAGATCTTCTGATACCTTTTTTGATAAACATATAGAAGGATGCATAAAAAAATATAAGTCTGGACACTCAAAGTTAAATACAAAAGCAAAATCTATGGAAGGCATGATAGGACCACAAGCCAGAAACTTGTTAAATCTACTTGCCGACTTTGATGGATGTCGATATATGCAAATCGGAACTTGGAAGGGCGCCTGTTTATATTCGGCTCTTTATGAAAACAATATTGACTATGCTCTTGCCTGTGACAATTTTTCTCAGTATTCTGCCGATCCGAACGATTTAAACAAAAGTATTTTAGATTTTGACTCATTGCTCAATTTGATGCAGCCAGACAAAGAGGATGAAACTGTTGAGTTTGAATTTTATAATGGCAACTGCTGGGGAATGCCTCTCGGCAATATTGAAAAACCTATTAACATGTATTTCTACGATGGTGGACATAATGTTGGCGACCATTTCCTATCTTTGTATTACTATTATCCAGTTTTAGATAACAATTTTATTTTTGTTTGTGATGACTGGAAGGAAGAAAAGGTGCGTGCTGGAACATACTCCGCTATAATGCAATGTAAATACTCGGTTTCAAGTAGTTTCGTTTATGAAAATTTATACATAGCCCACCTAGAAAAGAATGTCAATTGGGGCGCGTCACTAATGACGGGAAGGCTATTCAAAACCCCAACCTATTCATGCAAATTAACTAGCAAGAACATAATAAAAGAGCCGACCAGTAGATGAAGATTCTTTTTTGCGGATATAGAGACTGGGCTATACAAACATTTGATGTCCTCAGCTTTTGGTCATCTCTTAATGGTCACCATCTATCTCTAGCCACAAATCCAGAAGCTTTTAATATACACACCAACCGTACAAGTTTTGATATAACAATCCTCGTGGGCTGGAGCGAAATTCTTTCTGCTGAATACGTAGGGTCAAACTACACCGTAGTCGTACACCCATCCGATCTGCCAGAATATGCTGGTGGATCTCCAATACAACACCAAATCATTGACGGGTTGACAAAAACAAAGGCCACGCTATTGAAAGCATCCGCTAAGATAGACGCGGGACCGATTATAGACAAAGAAGATCTCAGCTTGGAAGGCGATTTAAAGAACGTGTTTTCCAACCTAGCTGACGCTTCCTTTGAATTGTTAAGAAGGTTTTTACTCACCTATCCAAAACACCAAGAAACTAAGCAAGATAGATCTTCCCTTAAAAAGAGAAGAACGCCAGAGATGAGCGAGATAAAACTAGAAGACTTTAAATTATCAACCGCTCAAGAAATTTACAATAAGATCAGGGCGCTGCAAGACCCCTATCCAAACGCCTTTGTTGTATGCAGGGACGGTAGTAAGTTATATTTAACGGAGGCCAGCCATGGTTAAACTTATCATATCTCCTCACGTTGACGATGAGGTGCTGGGCTGCGGGGGGATTCTAGACCAAGACACGTTTGTATTGCACTGTGGGTGTGCAGAGATTCAAAACCATGGAAACTCCCTTCTTACCAGACAGGAGAGGATAGAAGAATTCAATAAAGTGAAAGAAGAAGTAGGATTCGAAAGCCACCTACTTCATCACCCCGTAAATAAATACAATGTTAGTAATCTCATTCCAGACTTTGAATTATATATCAATAAGATTAAGCCTCTTGAAATCTATATACCTCACCCCTCATACAATCAAGACCATAGGGCAGTCTACGAGGCTGCGCTGACCGCACTAAGACCTCACGACATCAACTTCTTTGTTAAGACAGTGTTAGTATATGAACAACCACACGTTGTCTTCTGGTCTCACAACTACAAACAGTTTAACCCGAATTACTTTGTAGATATAGATGTAGATAGAAAAATAGAACTATATGGTCTAATTGAAACACAGGTTAGAAAGTTTAGAAGTTTTGATCATGTGAGAGCAATTGCTTCTGTGAGAGGCGCCCAAAGTAACAACGAATACGCCGAAGCATTTGAAATTATCAGATGGGTAGATTGATGCAGAATAAAAGAATATTTATTTCTGGGGGAGCGGGTTTTCTCGGAAAGCATATTGTAGACAGATACTATGGTCAAAATGATATTACTGTTTTTAGCCGAGACGAGGCTAAGCATTATTACCTATCTAAACTATATCCTGAAGTGCGCTTTATTATTGGAGACATTAGAAATTACGATCTCCTAAAAAGATCTTCAAAGCATCATGATGTAGGTATCTTTACTGCCAGCTTAAAGCAAATAGATACATGTAGTCACAATGCAGAAGAAGCACTACACACGATAGTTCACGGGGCATTTAATAGCAAGAGGTCGGCAATAGAAAACGACTTTGAATCTGCATGCTTTATAAGCACAGATAAGAGTAGGGCCGCTACCACTATTTATGGATCAATGAAATATATTGCTGGAGAATCTTTTATACTAGGCAACGAAAACATTGACACTAGACTTACGACTGTCATATATGGAAATGTAATGAATTCAACAGGCAGTCTTATACCTCTTATATGGAACGCCATTAACAATAAGATAGCCTTAACTTTATATGAAGAGCATATGACTCGCTTCATGATAGATGTTGAAGAGGCCATTAATGTTATTGAGTCTTCTTTGGAATTGAGAAACGTTAATGTCATACCTAATTTAAAAAGTTTTCTAGTCAAGGATATTTTTGATCTATACGAGAAAGAATTTGGATTAAAGTATATCATAGGCAAGCCCAGAATCAATGAAAAGATACATGAAATAATGGCCTCCTCTGAAGAAATACCGAGAATGAAATACTTGGAGTCTTCAGACTGCTATATGATGCATCCCTTGCAAACCTATAACGAAGTTTCGTTTAAGGGCGGGGAATATAGTTCTATGAACAACGTAATTAGCAAAAAGTCTTTGAGACAATTACTATCCAAAAAGGATTTTTACCAATGAAGGTATTAGTTCTGGGCGATAGAGGCATGCTGGGAGATGCCGTAGCTAAATTCTATCTAGAATCTAAATGGAATGTAAAGAGCAATAAAGGTAGATGGCCGTCTGAGGAGTTTAAAGATTCAATCAGAGATTTTGATGGAGACCTATTGATCAATTGCATAGGATCTATTCCACAAAAGACAAAAGACTTCAGTATAAATTATGAACTTCCTAAGTTTCTTATTAAGAATATTAAACGCGGCATAAAATATATACATCCAGATAGCGACTGTGTCTTTGATGGACAAATTTCTTCTGGCGAGTTGTACGGAAAACATGTAAGACCGAACGCAGTTGATTCGTATGGCATTAGCAAGGCTTCTATATTAGAATTACGCAGAGAGAGAAATCTCAAGACAATACGAACTTCTATAATCGGAATAGATCGATATAAAAAATCTTTGCTGTCATGGTTTTTATCGCAGACTTCAACAGTAGACGGATATTCGAATCATTTTTGGAACGGAATAACAACTTACCAATGGGCCAAAATTTCTAGAGTAATTTTTGATCACTGGGAAGAATACGATTTCATCACTCAGGTTGGATCAACACCGATTAGAAAGTTTGACTTGTTGTGTTTGTTTAAAGAGGTCTTCAAAACACAGACAAATATTAATAGTGTTGAAGACAAAAAATTCATAAACAGATGCCTTGATACTGACATACAAATGCCAAGTATAAAGTATCAACTAGAGGAACTAAAGGATATATATAAATGAAGATTGCATTTCATTCATTTCAACTGGGAGACAGAGGAACGGAAATCTGTCTTTATAAATACGCAAAGTACAATAGGGAAATCTTGGGCAACGAGTCGGTTGTCATCTCTACGAACACCAGACCCATCCCTACATACTCAAGGTTTGCTTCTGAATTTGAAGTATTCCTTTACCCTCACGTCTGGTCAAACAAGGGTATAAGAGGCTGCAATAAGGGGCTACAGGAACATCTAGAATATCTCGTAGATAAAGAAGGCATAGACGCATTCTACGCAATAAAAGGCGGGGAAAATGATTACTTCATGCCCTCCAATTGTAAAACACTGGCTCACTGTGTCTTTAGATGCGACCAGCCTCACGGAGATGTATACGCCGGGGTCTGCAAATATATTGTAGATAAGTTCGGTGGAAACCATCCATACGTAGATCACATTATAGAAAAGCCCGATGTAACCACCGATCTAAGAGAGGAAATGGGAATTCCTAAAGACGCTCTTGTTATAGGTCGTCACGGAGGACGCACGCAGTTCAGCATTCCTTTTGCTAAACAGGCTGTCTCTGAAGCTGTATCCAGAAGATCCGATATATATTTTGCATTCTTAAATACCGAACAATTCGTAGAACATGAGAGAGTTAAATTTTTGCCTTGGACTGGAGATCTAAATAGAATTTGTGAATTTTGCAGATCCTGTGATGCCATGCTACACGCAAGAGTAGACGGTGAGGTTTTTCCCTTGACCATTGCGGAAATGTCTATTCAGAATAACCCCATTATTACTTGGGATGGAATAATTCCTGCGGGAGAAAATGGGGTTGGAGGATACGACAGGGGGCACATAGACCTTCTTGGCGAATATGGCATTTACTATAAAGATGTAAACGAACTATTTTCAATACTGATGAACATTCAAAAGTCTGACATAGAGGGTAAGGACTGGGATGTTTACAAAGACACTTATAGCCCAGAGAATGTGATGAAACAATTTAGCGAGGTATTTTTAGGAGAGTAAAATGGACAGGATGGAAGGCAGAATGAATCTTGAAGGAGAATTTAAAGGGTCTGAAGAAAATTCTCATTTAGGAGGCTGCTCTATTGGTGGAGATGCAGGAACATATTACCCTCATATGTGGGAAGGTCTTATAAATAAATTCAATATTGAGTCTGTTTTAGATGTCGGTTGCGGCGCAGGATGGTCTGTCAAATTCTTCAAAGATCGTGATTGTAGAGTTCTTGGCATAGAAGGACTTCAAGAAGCAATAGACTCATCTCCGGTCAAAGATGATGTCTATAGACATGATTATGAAAAAGACGGGCCATTTAAGCCTATTGGAAATTTTGATTTGTGTTGGTCTTGCGAATTTGTGGAGCATGTTCAGGAATCATCAGCGCCTAATTTTATTGAGACATTCAAGTCTGCAAAATTTTTAGCGATGACTTTTGCGGGACCGGGACAGGGAGGTCACCATCATGTGAATTGCCAGCCTCACCAGTATTGGATTGACCTTCTGGGTAGCCACGGCTTTCGTTTTGACGAAGAGGCCACAGAAGAGCTAAAATCTTTGGCTAGATTAGACGAAGAAGAGTGGCAAAAGATTGGAGACCCTTGGCATTCATGCTTTCATTTTGTGGTCAGGGGATTGTTTTTTGTCAATGAAAATCAACCATGATAATATCTAGCTGCCCTCTAAGAGTTTCCTTTGCTGGCGGTTCTACTGACCTTCAAAGCTTTATAGACAAGAATGGTCATGGATCTGTAATTAATTGCGCTATAAACTTAAGAACCTACATCACCCTGCACCAAGATGTGCTAGGGTTTAGCAGCAGACTACATAAATACATTGTTAACTACACAACTAGGGAAGAAGAAAAGAATATTTGTGACATAAAAAACAATCTAGTAAGAGAATGCTTTAGACATTTTAAAACTTCTCCATGCACCTCTTCCTTGACAAGCGATGTTTTTTCTTCTGGATCTGGATTGGCTTCATCCTCATCTTATTTAGTTGGCTTAATTAAGGCTGTTTGCAAACATCAAAAAATTAAAAAGACAAATTTCGACATCTGTAGTGAATCAATATTAATAGAAAGAAAATTCAATCCTCTGGTCGGATATCAAGACCCTTTTGGCTGCGGTATCGGAGGTCTTAATAGGATTGATATAGAAAAACCAAACGTCGTAAAAATTGAACCGTTAAATTCTAACATATTTCATAATCTTGACATGCATTTAATACATACAAAAGTAAGTAGAAAATCAACGAGACTTCTTGGAAAAATAAACGAAAGAAAAAGTAAAAAACTTCTGTCTCTTGTAGACGAAATAGAAAAAGCTATAGAGCAATCAGATATAAAATCTTTTGTCGATATAGTTAACGAAGGATGGAAAAAAAAGAAAGAAAGCAATCCGCTTACAATAAACAATACGGCGGTTTCAGGAATAGATAAGGTGTTAAGCGAAGAGAAAGATGTTCTGTGTCACAAACTTTGTGGCGCTGGCAACGGAGGTTTCTTTCTGCTGTTTACTAAAACTGGATACGACACTTCAAAGATACGATTAAACAGGATGGTGATTCCAATAAGTATTTCTAAAAAAGGTGTCGGATGTTACGAGGTGTAAAATGAAAATATCACTCTTTTATGACTATGACCCAACTCAAAAAGAACAGTGGCACATCGGATATGGGATGAGGATAGAGCTTCAGAAAAGAGGCTACGATATAAAACACTATGCCCTTCCGTCTCATGACAAGACCTATGGATTTAAGGAATCGCTGGAAGACATAAAATCAGGAGAGTTTGTTCCAGATGTAGTCTTCTTATCTAACGCCGGTCCTCTCAGAGAAGGGGAGCCTTACTGGACAAAAGAAAACTTTGGCAAATATCTAATGGTTCAAGAATGCGGAGATGAGCCACAAACATATCAATCCCACCTAGAGCTTACCAAGCATAGCGATCTCGTATTTACGCCAGACCTCAGATGTCATTTTCTATACCAAAATCGTGGTATGCAGTCTATGTGGCTGACACACTGGGCAGATACTCTGGTTTATTATCCAGACGATACAGAGCAGATAAGAGAATGTTCGACAACAACTGGGTCTAGAGGATTCGGGCTAACTGAACACCTACAGAAAAACTTGGGAGCCAGCTTTTTCAACACTCGCGGATTAACCGGAAAAGAAAACGGGGATCTCTTCAGAAAAAGCAAGATGGTCTTTCAGTTTGCAAACAACGGAGAGATAACCAGAAGAATTTTTGAAGGCGCCGCCTGTGGAGCTATGGTTATAACAAGTAGGATTGATGCGGCAACAGGAATTTATGATGTTTTTAAAGAAGATATTGATATGATTTATTACAGCAGCGAAGAAGAGTGTCTAGAAAAAATTAAGTACTATCTAGAACACGACGACGAGAGAAAAAAGATCGCGTACAGCGGTCAAAAAAAGGTTATGGAAAAACATACCATCAAGAGTCGAATGGACGACCTAATGGAAAAAGTGGAGGAGATGATATGAGGTGTTTAGTTACAGGAGCCGCCGGGTTTATCGGAAGTCATGTCGTTGACCGTCTTATAATGGATGGTCACGAAGTAGTTGCTATGGATAATGAATCAGCAGAATGTAATTCTAAATTTTATTGGAATGATCGGGCTGAAAAAGTTACGGCAGATATTTCTAAATATGAAGATATAGAAAAGCATTTTGAAAATGTTAATCTTGTCTTCCATTTAGCGGCAGAGTCTCGCATCCAGCCAGCCATCAAGAACCCCGTGAAGGCCGCTCAGGTCAACGTAGTGGGAACGTGCAACATTCTTCAGGCCAGCAGAATGTACGGTGCTGACAGGGTCGTCTACTCGTCCACGTCGTCTGCATACGGGCTGGTCAACGAGCCTCCTCTGGTTGAGACGATGCCCAACGACTGTCTAAACCCATACTCCGTCACTAAGGTGGGAGGCGAAGAGCTATGCAAAATGTACTACCATCTATTTGGTCTTCCTACCGTTGTATTTAGATACTTCAATGTCTACGGAGAAAGACAGCCATTACAAGGCCAGTATGCTCCCGTAGTGGGAATCTTTCAAAGGCAGGTTGCCGCTGGAGAACCCATGACCATCGTAGGAGATGGTCTACAAAGAAGAGACTTTACGCACGTTGCCGATGTAGTAGAGGCTAATATTTTAGCGGCCATGTCCGACAACCCAGATGTGCTAGGAGAAACCTTTAATGTGGGAACTGGGACCAACCACAGCGTGCTAGAACTGGCTACGATGATTGGAAAAGACTTGGTGCATATCCCAGAAAGACCCGGAGAAGCTAGAACTACCCTAGCAAATATAGATAAAATTAGGTCTATGCTGGGCTGGGAACCCGTTGTAACTCTAGAGGGGTGGCTATCATGACAAAGTTTCTTTTTGTAATTGCCAATTACCCTGACTGGAGACAAGAGTTTTTTGACAAATATATGTCTCCCAGAAACAAAGAATACAGCCACCACCACGGCTTTGAATACATTGAGTTCCGTGGTGGAGAACCTTTCTACAGAGACCATCCTACGTGGTGGAAATTTACCAAGCTAACCGACATGATAAAAGACGGCACAGTCAAAGAGGGAGATACCTTTTCTCATATCGACGCCGACATGTGTATAGTTGATGGTAGAATGCCGTTTATGACTAACAAGACCTTCACGTATTCCGTGGACTCCTGCAACACTCACTGCATGGGACTCTATTCCCTGAAGATCAATGAGTGGGCCTTGAAGATGCTCGACCTATTACTTGATGACCAGAGATACGAAGAGTTAAAGGATAAAAAGACTATAGGCTCGATGGGAGAACTTTCGGCTTTCTGGGATATCTTCAGAGAGCAAGCCTCTTGGTACTCTCTTTGCGGTATACAGAGGCATAGCTGGGACTCATTCCTCACCATGCCTCACTATGGTTGGCATTCAGAAATTAATGAATACACCGTTTACGATATACCAGAATTGTATGAGCATGTAGAAGTTCTTCCTCCCAACTGGAATGTAACAGAGATCCCAGAGGAAGATGGTGGAAATCAGTTTTACATCAATCCAACCAAAAAAGAAGACACTATAGTCAGGCATTTTGCAGCGGGCAGAGCTTGGAGGCCCGACTACTTTGAAAGGCCAATTATACTATAGAGGAGGATAAATATGAATATAGGCGTAATGATGAACGATTTCTCATGCTCGCAACTATCTTTTTATGCGGTGAGAAATATAAATAACAAATCTAATAAAAGTGCTGAACATTCTTATGTGGGATTTTTTGAAAATCTTTCTAGCAATGTTATCGAACCCGCTTTCTGTATAATGAATATGACCGAAATATGGGGCTTTAGAGGGGTTCTTGTTGCTACTTCTTCATCCACGGCTCTCACCCTTATAAAATCAGTCACTGCTTCGGATAAGTATTTCTATGTTTGGGATTTAGAGTGGCTGAGAGATCCCGATAATTACCACACGCTACTTTCAATTTACAGGCATCCTGATATTAAACTAATAGCAAGAAGCAAAACTCACGCCAAAGCTATAAGGAATTTTTGCAACAGAGATGTTGTGGGTATCATGGATGATTTTAACCTCTCTGATCTAGAGGAGATAATAAATGGCTAAATCTATAGATGAAGGCTTTGTTATAAAGCAGTACAGAGAAAATAAGAGTACCTACGAGATCGCTAAAGATCTTGGAACTTACCCAAATAAGATTAGAAGAATACTAATCAAAAACGGGGAGCAGGTGCGGGATAAGAGCAAGGCTCAAAAGGTTGCTTTAGAAACAGGAAGACACAAGCATCCCACCAAGGGTAAGAACAGAACGGATGAGGAAAAAATTAAGATCAGTGATGGCATGGCTCTTCACTGGGAAAACATGGATGATGATGAGAAGGAACGTCGTTCATCTCAAGCCAAGAAACAGTGGGAGGAGATGACAGACGTGGAGAGAGAAAACCTCAGACACGCTGCTGCTCAGGCAGTCAGGGTCGCTAGCAGGGAAGGATCAAAGTCTGAGAAATTTCTGAGAGAGGGGTTGACTGAGGCGGGCTACGATGTTATATTTCACAAGAAGGGTTTGATACCCAACCAGAATCTCGAAATTGATTTGTTTATTCCCGAATTGAAGACCGCAATAGAAGTAGATGGACCGGCACACTTTTTTCCTATATGGGGAGAAGCAAACCTAAACCATCACATTAAAGCGGATGCTGAAAAGAACGGGCTTTTACTCGCCATGGGATATGTGGTGATTAGAGTTAAGCATCTAACTAAAAATGTTTCTAACAAAACTCAGAGAAACTTATTGTCCGCTGTTCTAGAGCAGCTATCTAAAATTAAAGATAGGTTTCCGTCGAAATCAAAAAGATTTATTGAATTGGAGATTTAGATGTCCACAGAAGAATTGGAAACGGCAGGAATAGATATAGAGGATTTTGTTTTGTCAGAAGAAACCGAAAACGTAGAAGAGCAGGAAGAATCAGAATCTCCTTCCATGCTGTCTTCGGAGTGGAATGATTATGTCATGTCTCATTTTGATGAGTCTGAACTAATCAACGGCAACCCTATTTGCGCTGGACTTAGACGTGTTTCCGAGTTGCTTCTCGGCTCAATCATAGAAAGTGGTCCGCACGAAGTTCATCCTGCCACCGACTCCAATGGTCCCGGTAGAGCAACCGTTGTCTACAGGGTGGTTTTTGACTGGATGAATAGCGGTCAAATCAAAGTGTTTTCAGAAGTGGCAGACGTGTGGCACGGCAATACAGATGACCTATTTTGCGCCCATCCAGTAGCAACTGCAAGCACGAGAGCAGAAGGCAGAGCTTTAAGAAAGGCTCTCAAGCTAAGAAAGCTGGCAGCGGAAGAGCTTTCTAAGAAAGATATTGTTTCTATTGTGCAACAAACCACTCCGTCTAAACCTACTGACGGAGACTGGAATCCAGAAGAAAAGATTAGTGTTCAGCAAGTTAGCTTCATAGATAATAAATGTCGCCAGCTAGACATTAACGTTTTGTCCTTTATCAATAGCGGAGATCAGAGATATGGTTCTATTCAGGATATAACCAAGGAAAAAGCTTCTTCCATGCTGATTATTTTAAATAAGTATCAGAATGGAAATATGGAAATCCCAGAAGATATTAAAGTTTACGACGAGAATTGGAGAAACTAATGAAGGTTACTTACACAACTAACGGCGGAAGATTGTCAGCAGAATTTGAAGCGGACTCTCCCAGAGATCTGTTTTCCCAGATAGGAACTTTCCAAGAAGTCTTTGAGAATTCTGTCTGCGGCAAGTGCGGAAGCGAAAATCTGAGATTTGTTGTTCGCACGGTAGATGAAAATCAATACTATGAAATTAGATGTTCAGATTGTGGAGCAAGGTTGGAGTTTGGCTCCATGAAGAAGGGCGGGGGACTATTCCCCAAGAGGAAGGACAAGGAAGGCAACTGGCTTCCTGATGGCGGATGGGTCAAATGGAACCCGAAGACTAAGAGCGTAGAATAAACACTGCGCTATATAGTTAAAAGAAAAGACCCGGTAGCATTTAGCCGCCGGGTCTTTTTTTTATATGGACAGTATAAATCTTATAGATATTCTAGAGAGAAGTAAAGTCCATACTTAGTCTTTGAACCAATAGAAGTTGGCGATGCGGAAAGAGATACGAACCAGTCGTGTCTCATATCTACACCAGTTCCGCCAAACATCTTGTTGGTAACTCGCGAGTTCTTTCCAGCGAAAGTAGCGTCATCACCGATTAGTCTGCCGCCACTGCCGGGGTTATCCATCAAAGGAACGATAATACCAGTGCCGCCGACTGTTTCGAGCGTACCACCAGCGGTCGCATTAATGCGAGCATCTCCGTTGGCCCCACCGACGAACACCACACCATTCTTATTTGTGTAGGTATATCTTTCGTCGTCGCCCCACCAAAGGGCATCGCCAGAACCAGCATTCGTAGTTGGATACGTGCTAACAGGGTTAGACATTTCCGCGATCATGGTTCTAACACCACTAGCGGGATAGTTGATATTCTCTCTGTCATACACACGAAGCTGTGCATTCTGAACGTTTACAGCGCTCGTATGATCAAATCTAATATTCAGAGTGGATCTACTACTTGGGACATGCAGAAGCCCACTGGTAGTCGGGTTACCACCATAAATACCACTATGAGAGTTTACGTATTTGATATTATCGGCATCTTGTGCCTGTGTAGTTCCATCAGCATTGGTTACAAAGGTAGTGTCTTGGAATGAACCAATTTGTACAGACGAACCGAATGTAGAACCATAGAATCCTAAGCCTGACCCCTGTAGGTGAGCAATGGATTCGCTGCCTTCACCGGCTAAAAATGTAATTGTAGCCATAAGTATTACCTCCTTAAAGTAATATACACCAATTTTGTTATTAAGGTTATATTTTCGCTATTTTTTTCCGCATCCACCACACCCACCTGATGGTCTATCCGTCCACATATCCCACTTATCTATAGGGCATTTCTCACTGGCCCAACCAGCCTTTATATTAATGAAACACCCGCACTCGTTGCATCTTGTAGTCTCTGAATTATAATGCTCACATCCCTGACATATACTAATCCTTTCTTCCTTAACATTAGCAGGAACTGATTG
>CEOH01036684.1_pt1 | contig 12891 bp, 17 predicted proteins | sample 530311 | NCBI WGS metagenome assembly CEOH01 (sample SAMEA2619923, study PRJEB7988) | marine metagenome | biome: marine biome (ENVO:00000447); feature: deep chlorophyll maximum layer (ENVO:xxxxxxxx); material: "saline water (ENVO:00002010), including plankton (ENVO:xxxxxxxx)" | depth 60 m
ATGTTATTATATTTTTGACAAATTTCTGCAATTTTTATCATATGATTTACGTAACTACCCCGGGGTTCCTTAGACATTAAGGATGGGTTTGTAGTTACACCAGAAATAACTCCACGCTTACAAGCTGAGGAAATTTCATCAAGATTAGCAGTATCAATAAAGAGTTGTCGCATATCTATATAATAGATATTAACCGTAATTTATCAACTATCTTCAGTAAACTTATAGGTTTTACCATCCTCTACAATGTGAGAATCACCGTCGTCATCTTTGTTAGACCACTCAATAATAATAGTATCCTCGAGGGCTATTCTCATATGCATTAGTCCAGGAGGTATGTGGTATACGTCGTTTTCCTCTAGTGTAACAGATGTGTTTTCCGCGCGACCGATGCGATGACCGACTTTTAGCTTACCAGAAAAAATATAATAAAATTCATCTTTATTGCAGTGGTACTCCATGCTACTTTGACTGCCCTTTTTCATAAAAATCTTCTTAAGGGCGAAGTCATCATCAGCAAAAACAGAGGTAATATAACCCCAATACTTATCCTTATGTAAAACAGGCTTTTGTATAGGGGGGAGATGCTGGATTCCAAATTCGTTATCTTTTTTCATATCGCTCTTTAAATAGATCAAAACTAGGTGGCGTAGCTCCTTTAGTTTCTGTAGCTAGGCCTGCCCATAAATTACATTTATATAATACTTTTTCTACATCATGACTCCAATCTTGTGTTGATAACATTGCAATAAAACTATCACCGGCGCCGCATGTATCGACAACCTCGGTATCGATACCCTGAACATGTATATTGTTAAATTTGCTGCCCCTCTCACCCAGCGTTTCTACAACTTGAGACTCGAACCATAAGAAAGAATCTGATAATACTTTTGCTTCATCTTCATTTAGTACGGTTAAGTCGCATCCATTAAATTTTGATAATTGTAGGGAATTTTTACTTTCCCAGTCTGAAAGTTGAGTGTTAGCAATACATGGAATTTGCTGCTTCTTACATATGTTTATGATACTTGTTGTAATATTTTTAGATAATACACCACATCTATAATCACTTAAAATAACACACTCATATTCTGGCAGTATATTAGTTAATTGACTAATTACTTCTTGTTCTGTATCCGTAGAGAGGTTGCTATCATCTGTATAATTCATCTGCAAATACTTGTGTTGCACATGAGTTTTTTCAACATAGTATCGTTGTTTTGAAGAGGTTTGTTTGTTAGTGGAAATAGAATATACATTTACTTTTTGCGCTAAATCATTATATACATCGATGTCGCTACATATAGTCATATAACCAACATCGCGCTGTAAAGCAACTAAGTTCATTACAACATTACCCGACCCACCAGGAGTTTTTTTAGTGCTTGTATGTTCGCATTTTATTGTGGGCGATTCTAGCGAAAGACCTACAGCTTGACCGGTAATATACTCGTCAATTATTAAGTCCCCTATTACAAATATTTTTTTTCTGTTAAGCATATTGTTTAATTTTTTCTACGACTCTTGTTGTAGAATAAATATCCTGATCAAGTAATGACGCAACTTTTACATCGATATGATTAGGAATATTATCTCGTTTACGAATTTCTGCTGCAGTAAATTCACCACCCTTAACAACAATATCTGGGTTAATATTACTAATAATATTTGTCGTGTTAGGTTCGTCGAAGATCACAACTTCATCGACAAGAGATATGTATGATAGTATTTTTTTACGATCATGCTGATTGTTTATAGGTCTCTGCGGGCCTTTAATTTTTTTAGTTGACTCGTCGGAGTTAATACCGACTACTAGTTTATCCCCTAAACTTTTTGCAAACTTTAATGTTTCTAAATGACCCGCGTGTAGTATATCAAATACACCGTTAGTAAATACTATTGATTGTGGCTTGTGCCCTGAAATTTTTTCTACTCTTTTTACATGGCGACCTTCACCAAATTGGGTGCCGAGCCATTCGTTTAAAATTAATTTTGATGCCTTGGGCGTAGTTATCCAACTACCTAGACATAATATATTTGAATCATTGTGCTCTCTACATTTAGGAGCACTATCCAAATTATGAATTAAAGAAGCTCTTACATTTTTAAATCGATTAGCAGCAATACTCATTCCTACTCCAGTACCACAAATTAAAATACCTCGTTCTATATCACCCCTATCGATAATGTTTCCCATTTGATAAGCATAGTCAACATAATCTACGGACTCTTTAGTATACGGGCCAAGATCAATAGCATTAATTTTTTTTTGCCTTAAACAATTATAAATAAAGTCTTTAAGATCAATGCCATTATGATCTGAGGCTATAGCGATTGATGTATCTAAATGCATCGTTTATTAGTATACTGACTAACCTAAAAAAGTCAACTATTGACTTCAGCTCAACTGCATTTAAATACTATTATGGTTGGAATTATATGCAAAGATAAAGTTGCAGCATTAAATCCTAGCTTGTTTTTAAATTTTAGACTGGGATTAACTAACTACTTTGACACTAAATTCCATGAAGTAGATAGTGCAGAAGATCTTGAATATATTAATACATTAATTATTGTGGATGAGCATTTTGGTCCACATGTATCTATATGGAAAGAGGATAAATTTATTAATAAGCTTAATAAACTTAATATAAGAACACTGGTCTTTAATTTTGAAAAAATATTTTCTAGTAAATTTCCATGGAATGTAGATCATCAACAAAAACTAGAAACGATTAATAATATGTATCAGTTTGTTAGTGATGTAGATGACGCGATAAAACTCGAAAAGCATGTTATTAATAAGCAATTACTGTCTAAAGATACGGAACTGGAGTATGACTATGCAGAGAAAAAAAATAGAATATTGTTTATAGGTCAATCAGACCCTGCTTATAATCCGACCTGGTCATATTCTAGAAGATTTAGTATACTCAACGATTTAAGAAATCGAGTTGAGCTTCCGTTAGATGTCTGTATAACAGAGAGAAAACTTTCATATAAAGAATTTTTAACTAAATTAGGTAGTTATAAATTTATCCTTAATCCGTTAGGTACGGGTGATTTTATAAATGTACGATTTTACGAAGCACTACAACTTGGGTGTATTCCTATACAACAAGTAACCGATAGCATGGTTAAATCATATTCCGAATTAACATCAAATATTTGTCACACCTTTAAAACATCTAATGAAGTTGAACTCCCCACCGGTTCTTTTAATAAATTTAGCTATTACTTAGAGGATTACTTTAAAGAAATTAACTTGAAAAATTATATTTGATACTATAATATAGTATGTTAATTAAGCAGAGTGTTTATGATGGTAAACTAATTCATGAGAGATTTGCCTATAAGTTTTTCCGGAAAGATGTTTCTCCATATGGTGATATAGTGGCGTTTAGATCGCCGATGTACGTAAAAGATGCGTTGATTGATTTAGAGGACTCTTTAAGTGATGACTTTATTCATAGCCAAGATGCAATTAATTTTTGCTGGGAAATTCCTGGAATGTGTCCAATGGGCGCTGTATCCTTTCAGAGACTTTTTAACACTGCGATTGCTAATATTTTATCCGGTATTATACAAAAACCAATTAGTATAGATGGTGATGATATTTCTGTGCAGGATAAATTTGTAGGTGGTGATGATAAGGTTAGAAGCGCCGGTAAAGCGAGTGTTTCTATTACATACTCTAAAGATAATGTAACTATCGGTCATACTGGTATTAACATTACCGCAGGAGATAAAGCACCGCCATTTGCCTATTCTACTAATCTCACCGATGATCAAATTGATTATTTTATTAATTCAGTAATTCAATATTTTAATACTGAAGTACAAGATCAATTTGTTGCTACAACAAAAGTAATTGTATGAATTTTTTTCAGCTTCAAAATAAATTGTTTTACTCTAAAAAAAGTAAAACAGAAGATCTAGATACAGAAGGCGAACAAGCATTTGTACCATTTTTGTTTAATAGGTGGCTTTCTTTTTATAACAAAGACATGTCAGTGTTTGTTAATGAAACACTGAATAGATTTAGTGGTATTTTTGATGATAAACAACAGTCATATAGACTTTATTATTATCTTATTCCGCGACTAAAATGGCAAAAAATTAGCTATATTAAAAAGAAGAAAAAGGAAATCGAAGAACAAGAGCATCTAAGCTTATTAGCTAAAAATAAAAATATCTCAAAAAGAGAGCTACTGCAATACGTTGAATTAAGTAAAGTTTATTGTAAATAGCCATATGGCCACAGCAAGTATTGATAATTTAGCACCTACAAGAAGTCTCATCGACTTAACACAAAAAGATAAAGGTGATTTTGGGCTCGATGATTATGATTTAAATTTTATTTTTGATGATATTCTTCTAGTTGAATATGTTGATGAAACAGATGAAGGAGATGAAGTAATTAGAAATGGAATTATCGTTCCAACAAATGCACTAACTAAGGCCTGGCGTAAAGGTAGAATAATTTTAGCCGGTCCCGACACTAAGTATGCAAAAGAAGGTGATATTGTTATTTTTCCAAATAACATGGGAGTTTCTATCTCAAATATAAGTGTAGCGGGTAAGGGAAAAGTTGAAAAGGGCATTTTCTTAAACGAAGAAAGAATGTTTGGGATTTGCAAAAAGAAAAATGATAGTACAACGGTCAACCCTTGATTCACTTTTACTAAATAATGTATGTGATATAAGATTTCCTCGCAGGTCGGTAACGCCAGGTCAAGCACCTACCCGTAGAATGCTGTGCACAAAATCACAATCTTTATTAAATTCTGTTAACGGTAGGATTTCTTTAAATTATTTTGCGCCAAAAGGACCACCACACTCTTATTTAGCTCCAGATAATTTAGTAGTTGCATGGGATATACTAATGCAAGATTATAGAAACATAAACATGAATCAATGTGATTTAATTAGCGAAATTCCAGCAAATGAAGAGTTTTGGATTTACTTTAATGAAAGTATATATCCTATGTCAGCTCAGCAAAAATTTAATTTTATGAATTCATGAATGTTAGTTTAGAAAAAGCTACAAACTTTTTAAAGCCGTTTTTATTAAGAGACATCATTATAAAAACAGATAAAAAGATATTAAAGAGAGGTAAGTTGAAAATTTTTCAGGTTAAACAATATTATATTAATTTAACGTTAGAATATAATGATGCTGTAAAATCTTATGAGATCCCTTATCCTTTTAAGGTTCAGAGTACTGAAGAAGGAGCCATTTTAAATTATCAATTAAGTTCCTTTATACCTAAAAAGCAAATGAATAGTATAAAGTTTTTAGATAGTTCTTCTAAATCCAAACTTTATAACAATCTTGTTTATGTCTTGACTTCTATAGAGAGTTAATTATAATTAAGTGTGGTAGGTGGTTTATTAGATAATTTTCCGGATGGCTATACTCCAAATCCGGCTCAAATAAAATTACTAAAAAATATTGATCAGGCGTTCAGTGAAGGTTATAAGTTTATTATTTGTAATGCGCCTACAGGTTCCGGCAAGAGTTTTATATCGAAAACTCTTGCCAATGCATCACGAGAGCCTTCACAAAATTTTAAAGACCTAATAACTTCTTATACGGCATTTAAAAAGGATCATACAGGTACATATACTCATGAAGAGGAATGTCAGAGTGAACTACCTGCAGGTACATCTGCTCTTACAATAACTAAAGCTCTACAAGACCAGTATAAGAATTTATTTAATGATGTTAGCATATTAAAGGGTAAAAGTAATTATGTAAGTGAAATTGACTCAAATATTGATGTAGAGTTAGAGTCATTAATTATACCTAAAAATGTGTTAGAAGATCATAGGCGACGACATAAGTGTCCGTATCATAATAACCGCCGAGATGTATTAACACGTAAATTTGCTGCTCTAAATTATAATATGTTTTTTTCTTTACCAGATCACGTGAAGAGGCGGCAATATTTAATTTGTGACGAGGCTGCAGAATTAGAAGATCAGTTAGTTAAAGAATTTTCCTGTAATATTAACTTTCAAATGTTAGGTAGGTTAGGTATACAGGTAAGACCGTTTTACTCAAAAAATAATATTAACATAATAAAATGGATTAATAATTTATTAATAGATTTAAACGATAAGGTAGATGACTTACACGATAAAATTAATAATACAAAATCTAATAATAAAAAATTTTTAATAGAGCTCAAGAAACAAATAGTCAGTGTACGTAATCTACACTCTAAGCTAGCATTAATTATTGAAACTTGGAATGATAGTGAGTATTTATTTGAAACTAATAAAGAGGGTATTACTTTTATGCCATTAAAAGTAAACAACTTGTCGGGTCGACTATTCAGGCATGCTGATAAAGTGGTGTTAATGTCGGCTACAATTATTGACCCCGCAAATTTTTGCAAAAGTCTAGGTATAGATAAATTTAAATATGTTGAAGCTGAATCTTCTTTCAATGCTGAGGACGCTCCTATTCGCTGCACTACTAAGGTTAAATTAAACTATCATAACTTAAAACGGTCACTGCCTAAAATAATAAAACAAATACAAGAAATTTGCAAATTTCATAAAAATGATAAGGGTATTATACATACTCATAACAATACTATAACATCATTTTTGTCAAATAAGCTAGATGATGATAGATTTTTAATTAGGGAGCCTGGTGTCCGTAACGAAGTATTATTAGAGCAGCATTTAAACAATAATGATCCAACAGTACTAGTATCACCTTCTATGTCACACGGTGTAGATTTAAAGGATGAATTGGCTAGATTTCAAATTATTGTTAAAGCACCATATTTACCTACAAAAGATAAGAGAATTGCAAAATTAATGAAAGATGACTTTAATTGGTATACAAACAAGATGCTATGCTCATTAATTCAGTCGTGTGGACGTGGTGTTAGATCAAAAAAAGATCACTGCGTTACATATATTCTCGATGGTGCGATAGTAGAAAGCGTTGTAAATAACAAACATAAACTACCGAAATATTTCATCGATAGGTTTTTGTAATAAATATATATAAGTGAAGAAAGAAGCCTTCCATTTTGAAATAAAAGATCTTTTAACGCAATTTATTGCAGCGTTTGATGACGTGGTTATTAAGCGGCATAATAAGCAAAGACAAGCTAAACAAGAGATAGAAGTTCGTTATGTATTTGCGCCAAAGCAAAGAGTAATGTTTGATATTATCAATAAAGCTCAAAATTTAACTCTCCCTGTGGTATCTGTTGATCTATCTTCTATAAGCAGAGATGAGTCTAGAGTTTTTAATAAGCTTACACCCTCTTCAATTCCTACACAGTCATCCTCTTATTCGAATGATACTTTTTCACAATTTTTAATGCCTGTACCTGTTAATCTAGAAGTCAATATGTCTATATTGGCTAGATATATGTCAGATGTCGATCAGATTATATCTAATTTTGTACCTTACACTAATCCCTATATAATACTATCTTGGAAAGTACCTGATGACTTTGGAGCAGACTATATACAAGAAATAAGAAGTGAAGTCCTATGGTCCGGAGACCTTAATTATAATACTCCGACAGATACAACATATAGCGATCAATTTAGAATTACTGTTGATACGGCCTTTACAATTAAAGGGTGGCTGTTTGCCGAACAACAAGCCACTTCACCGGCAATATTTGAAGTTAATGATGATATAATTAATGTAGTTCAACCTAATATATTATGAGATTTACCTTCCAGCAACTAGGATATGGTACCCTGTCAGCAAATAACTCTAGAGTACCTACAAGCTATACAGAAAAAAACTCTTTATCAGCGATACCTTCTATTACTAATATCTTTTATTCCACTACTGGTTCTAAAAATATGATTAGAGGTCAGACCTCTATAACTATTGATAATAATAACAATTTTATTCTATATGGAAAGAGGTTTAATTTAAATAATAGCTTCTATCTAAGTGCTAATACAACAGACTTTTTATCCGGCGGTGTTACACTAGTTACAGATTACGAATTAATATCAACCACACAATCAGATTCAATTAGCGGATATAGACTTAATAGCAACTTTTATACTGTAGCGAGCGATAACATTGCAACTATCTATATACCGGCTTCTACCCTTAGCGGGGCTTCTACAACAGGATCAACCGGCACGAGTGGTAAATTTGTATTTATTACAGCAACTAAAGCCGGGTGGGATTCATCATATCAAGCTAGTAGCTCTATCATTAACATAGCATAAATATATAAAGATGCCAGGACCAGGACCTTCAACTTCACCAGACCAAAATCGTTCATATGTAACTAATGATGGGCGCGCCTCTACCTTTGGTAGGAATCTAGTTCAATATATTCAAAATAGACTTCCGTATGCAAATAACGTCGAGGATCAGTCGTTAAATCCAAAATATAAATTTTTTGCGAAAGCAGGAATGAGGCGCGCTGAAGCACTAGCCCGTGCATCTGTATCTTCTTCGAACCCTTATAATAATTTACCTATTGGTGATTTTGGAAAAGATACTACATTTCAAGATGTCATGTACGCAAATGTACAGGATGACAAGGGAGGTAGATTAAGAGACTATAGAATAATGGCTGCTTATTCCGAAGTAGCTGATGCTTTAGATGAAATATGTGATGAAACTATAAATCCGGACGAATCTGGATATGTTGCTAAGCTTCAATTAAAAAATACAGATCTCACAATTGCAGAAAAAAAGGAACTAGACGATGAATTTGATAAGTATATAACCTATTACGACTTAAAAAATAGGGGCTGGGAATATTTTAGGCAATTGCTTGTTGAGGGTGAAGTTTTCTTTGAGCTTATTATTCATGAAGGGTATGTTGATGATGGTGTTCTTGGAGTTATTAATTTACCAGCAGAAATAATAGATCCCGTCTATAATAACATACAAAATATGCTCGTAAAGGGGTTCATTTATAGAAAGCCTATATTTACCCCAAATAACCCTGCCAAGGTAGAGAAAGTGGAATTTATTCCTATGGATCAAAATCAGATTGTATATATTAACTCCGGCGTGTATAATGATACTAAAAATTTCGTGGTGCCATTCTTAGAAAATGCCCGTCGCCCCTATAGGCAGCTGTCTTTAATTGAAGATGCAATTGTAATATATAGATTAGTAAGGGCTCCAGAACGACTGGTATTTAATATTGATGTAGGTAACATGTCACCACCGAAAGCTGAAGCATACTTAAAGAAACTTATTCAAAATTACTGGTCTAGAAAAACATTTGACCTTGATCAAAATGATGTGGTTAAAAAGTTTAATCCGCAATCCATGCTTGATGCATTTTGGTTTGCAAAACGAGCAGGTCAAGATGCTTCTACTGTTAATCAGCTCGACGGTGCACAGAATTTAGGTGAACTTTCCGATCTAATGTACTTTATTAAGAAGCTTTACAGGGCTCTTAAGGTACCATCAGCTCGACTTGACCCAGAGCAGTCTGTAGAAGCCGGCGGCACTTCTATTCTTAGAGAAGAATTAAAATTTGCAAGATTTGTTATTAGGCAGCAGGAACGATTTGCAGCTGGTATTAAGAGGGGATTTATTACACATCTTAAATTAAAAAAATTATTTGAAAAATTCGATCTGATAGAAACTAATATAGAGGTTGTATTTAATGTACCTACTAACTTTTTTGAATTAAGAGAAAGCCAGAGACTAGAATTAAAATCTGGTGCATATACATCTATAGCTGCAGATTCATTTATATCTGCAACCTATGCGCAGAAAAAATATTTAGGCTGGAAAGATAGAGACATTTTAGCTAACCGAGAGTTTTTGAGAAAAGATGCTGAACTAGGATGGGAGCTAGCTCAAATAGGAGCAGCTGGCCCAGCATGGAAAGAACAAGCAATCGCCGGTGAGCTAGCAGCTGGAGAAGAAGGAGCCGTTGACATGGGCGGTGAAGGAGGAGGAGGGGGTATACCAGACTTTGGTGGTGGTCCCGCTGATGTAGGTGGTGAAGAAGTAGAAGTAGAAGCCGAGACAGAAGTAGAAGCTCCTGTAGAATAACTACCTCGAAGGATTCATACTAAAGAATTGAGTTCTAAAGTAAACTACCCCAGCAGCAGAGCCGATAACAGATAGCTGATCCGAATTTGTTAATCCTCTAAAAGTAAAGCTTTCATCATTTTTAACAGACATTGCAAATGCGCTTACTGTTTTATTATCTGTACCTATGTAATTCTGATCAAATGCACTTAAAGTAGCACCTGTTCTGTTAACTAAAATAACTTCTGAGCAGGGTTGTGCAGTTAGCTGTGTTACTGCAGTAGTTACAATAGTCTGAGCAAAAGATCTGCATTGATTAATATTAAAATATTTACTATAAGCATTACTAGTAGGTATCTGATCCGCCATATATTTATTTAGTCTGAATAAATAATTTTATGGCACTTGCATGCACAATAAAACCGCTTTCTGCATTTCTATCTACAAATCTTAATAATAAAATACAAACATTTGATAATTTAGGTGATAGAATAAAAAGATCACTTGGCTATCCTCTTGTATCTTTAGAAATACATACAGATCAACTAAGAGAAAATATTCAAATAGCCATAGAGTATTTTACTAAATACGCTGGTTATACAAGAGAGTATCTAATTTTTGATTCTAACATGTATGAACAAGATAAGGGTATTAGATTAGATTTACTATATACTTTAAGTAATACTAATTTAGATACTTGTGCTAGAAAGATCGGAGGAAACAATCCTCAAGGCCCGGGCCCTGAATGGTATGGTAGCTCACCATCAAGTATTTACGTTACAACGTCTACCCTAAGTTCATCAGTTTTTCAATACGGTATAGCTAATCCTACTTCACCTACATTATCCGCTTCTTTATCTTCTTGCTTTACAGATAATTTAGATAAATTTGAATTATTAGACGCTTCTCTATATACTGCGATTACCTCATTAAGTTCGCACACCGGCGCATTTGGTGGTAATGCTGCTATACATGGTGTAGGTCATCATAATTTTGGTCAGGTGTTAAGCGCATATTTTGCAAAAAGCTATAGACAAACCTTTACTCTAGAAGGATCTGCTACAGACTCTATCTTTTTTCAGAATGTATTTGATTATGATGTAATGGATTATAGAAAAGTTGTTGAGGTAACTGACTTTGAAGAAGGCTCAACAACCGGAATTAACACCTTATTTACATTAGAGCAGACCTTAGCTCAGCAAACATATTTTAGTTATGCACTCGGAAACTATGGATTTGATCTTGTTTCATGGTATACATTAAAAGAATGGATTGATACAAGAGAAAAAATGTTAGCTATACGACGAGATGTTAAATTTGATCCTCGAACGCAATATATGCAAATGTATCCTCAACCTGGGTCTGAAAGATTTTATGGTGTTATTTCATGTTACTTGGAAAGACCAATTAGAGATGTAATAAAAGAACAATGGGTATATGAATATGCTTTAGCTCTAACTATGATTGTTATAGGTAGAGTAAGAGGTAAATTTGGCGATGTTTCATTATTAGGCGGGGGTTCCCTTAATTATGCTGATATGTTAAATGAGGGCTTAGAGCGAAAAAAAGAATTGGAAGCTAAATTAATGGAAGGACCATCTCCTGGATTCGGCGATGCTGATCCATCAATGTTCTTTGTAGGATGAGGAAAAAATGGCGGCAAGGTATTTTTGTACCTAAAAATCAAGACAAATTTATTGGTAATAAAGCGACCTATAGATCAGGGTTGGAGTTAAAGTTTTTTAGATTTTGTGATGATAGTCCAAATGTACTGAAATGGGGTAGCGAAAACGTAGTAGTTCCATATAAAAGCCCCCTTGATAATAGAATGCACAAATATTATGTTGATAATTTGGTCATTATAAAAGAGGGTGAAGAGATTAAAAAATATCTTGTTGAAATTAAACCATATAAACAGACAAAAAAACCTCAAACCAAGTATAGAAAAAAATCCCACTTGCTTTACGAGCAAAGAGCTTTTGTTACTAATCAAGCTAAATGGCAGGCAGCTCGAGAATATTGTAAAAAATGCGGATATAGCTTTATTATTATTACAGAAAAGGAGCTTTATTTAAAGAAGTGAATAAATAATTGTATGGCATTAAAACTTAACTTGGTTGTTGAAAAACCTGACATAGATGATCAGTTCGAATACATTGAGGAAGAAGTAGATAGAAATTCACCTACTAATTTATATATAAAAGGTCCTTACATGATGGCGGAAGGTGTTAATAGGAACAAACGATTATATCCCCTAGGAGAGTTAGAAAGAGAAGTTAGAAGATATAACGAAGAAATGATTGTACCGGGACGTGCAATGGGTGAGCTAAATCATCCAACTTCAGCAGATGTAGATCTAGAAAGGGCATGCCATATGGTAACAGAGCTCACACAAGACGGAAATGTATTTTATGGTAAATCAAAAGTATTATCAACTCCATGTGGGCAAATAGTAAGGTCACTAATTAATGATGGCGTTAAAGTTGGAATGTCATCTAGAGCTTTAGGTACGTTAGAAGAAAGCCAAGAGCACAACACAGTTAAAAATATGAAGCTTGTTGCTATCGACTGTGTTGCAGATCCATCATATCCTAGTGCGTTTGTTAATGGTATTTTAGAATCAAAGCAGTGGGTTATTGCTGGTGATGGAAAATACGAAGAAGTGTATGAAAATTTTGAAAAATCATTACAAAGACTCCCTAAAAAGGATGTAGATTTCTTTTTACGTGATAGAATTTTAAACTTTATTAAGTCAATATAATAAATAATATTATGGCCAAGGAAAAAAACAAAATTATTAAATTTATAGAAGAGGTTTCTAATAAAAATTATGCCCAGGCTAATAAATATTTAAAGAGCCTCATCGAGGATAAAATAACAAA
>CEOH01028231.1_pt1 | contig 12868 bp, 21 predicted proteins | sample 530311 | NCBI WGS metagenome assembly CEOH01 (sample SAMEA2619923, study PRJEB7988) | marine metagenome | biome: marine biome (ENVO:00000447); feature: deep chlorophyll maximum layer (ENVO:xxxxxxxx); material: "saline water (ENVO:00002010), including plankton (ENVO:xxxxxxxx)" | depth 60 m
AATGCCAACAATTCAATGGTGCATACCCCAGTTGTGATAATCCTCAATGATGCTGTCATCTTCTTCTTTTTCTTGTTCCTCAATAACAAGATTAGTCATTGTGGTTTGCTCAGGTATTTCTGTTGGGTCATCATCTATAATTATCTCATCATTTACTATTAAAATGCTTTTCAATATATGAGCTATAACATCAACAGTAAAACCATTCCCAAGCATCTTATATCTCTGACTGTTGCTTACACCTTTGTCTGTGTACCCATCAGGTAATGTTTGTAGTCTTTCACATTCCAATGGTGTAAGTTTTCTCCAATGTATTTTATCTGAACACGCAATCTTTGGCTCTCGATGCCCACCTTGCATAGTAGTTAGTGCAGGTGCTTTTCCATAAATTCCATACACTCTTTTAATAATATCATACCCTTTTATATCCGCTTCTCCAACTTGATGACACCCATCTTTGTTGTATATTTTGTCATTATAATATTCTTTTAATTTATAGTATTTAAAACTAGGATTTTCTTTTTCAATTATATCTTTCAACACAATACCTTTATCTTCTGGCATATCAACAGGAATATTTGTCCAATATAATCTAACTCTATTTTGAGCAGAAACTAATCGACTATTAATAGCTATTGGTTTTACCCCAAGATACTCAGATATAATATCTTGACATTCTTGTTTCATTCTTACGTTTTCAAATAAAAAATATTTTGGTTTAAATTCTTTTAGTATTCGCACATATTCAAAAAACAATTTGCTTCTTGAATCGTCAAAGTTCAATCTACCTTTTGAAGCAAAACTAAATCCCTGACATGGTGATCCACCTATTAATAAATCTATAGGTTCTAAATCTTCTCCTCTAACTGTCGTTACATCACCAAGGTGGATTGTATTAGGGAAATTTTTTTTTGCTATTGTTATTGCATACTTGTCTATTTCACTAGCAAAGTATTGTTTCACTGGTATTGCTGCTCGTTCCAAAGCAAGCCTACCCATAGAACAACCATCAAATAAACTTAATACATTTACTGCTCTATCTAAACTACTCATTTGCGTCTTGCCCTTCATCATCTACACGAGGTTTACTCGTAGTTGGAATTATATCTCCTAATATTATACCACAACAGACGACCATTGGCAACACCCAAATCATCTTTCCAAAAAAGTAAGCCATTGCATAGGCTGGAATCAGCATAATAGCTATCTTCATTCCAATGGTTTTCATATATGCACCAAAATATCTGCATGACCTTTGCAAGATTTTGTATCACAACTATTTACATGAATTTTTTTGTAATCATATAATTTTTTATAGTGATTTACAGTTTTTTCATCAAAATTCAATTCATCTTTCATATAACAAATAGCACATAAAGTTTTAAGTAACATTTTTTTCCTTACCCTTTTTTTTATTTTTATTCCATTTTATTTTAGTATATTTACTTCTGTAGTCATCTGATGTATATTTTTGTCTTTCCTTTCTAGCTGACGGAAAAGACCATCTTGGTTTTTTTGCCATATAAAATCCTATAGGTTAGTGTTATATATAGTATATCCCCTAAAGGGGTAAATAATTTTACCACGATTTTACAAGTATGTCAATCCACAAAATTTTTTATTTTTTTGTTGTATTTAAAATTTACCTGTAGTATAATAGTGGGGTATCTGTTGAAATACATTTATACTGGTCGAATAGAAGGGTGATAATAAAATTGAGATTATCAAGTAAAACGCAAGATAGAGGGTGGCATTTGCGGGTCTTTCACAGAAAGGCTGTTAGAAAACTTTATGAAGCTCGATGGGTCTGGTATCATACGATATTAGCTGTCGAGCTTTTTGTTTTAATTATTATACAAACGATTGGTTTATTAAAATGATAAAAGTTGATGAAAGCGAACAACACGACAGAGATTGGCATTTAAACTTTCTTATAGATTATTTAGGGCCATTTGATAGTAGAGGCATAGATGGTCGTTTATTTTGGCAAGACTGCGGTGTAGACTACTTTGATGGAGAAGTTAATCTATGGCCTAATTCAGAAGAAGCATGGGATAAAGCATACTACATTTCTGGTTATTGTAGATTCAATGACATACCATGCAAATTTGAAGGGGGCTGTTAAATGGCAAAAAAACATGAAGTATTTAAAAAAGGAATTTTTGTATCAAAAGCTGTTAATCCAGAAGGAATACTACCTAATCCAGCATGGTTTATATCATATCCACGCATTTTTACAAAAGATGGCCATATTATTGTTTACATTCATGGTGATAATATTAAGTCTATCGGAGAAATTGAGCTTACAGACGGTGAAAAACTAATGTATAGACATTGGGTAAGAGATAATTATTCTCCTCTAGAGAAAATTCATGGTAATTGGCATCCTTTCATACAAAGAACTTGTGTTAATAAAAATTTTAGATATTTGAAAGATAAAGTTAAATGATAGAAGTTAAAAAGGTTACACCAACGCATGACCTTAGTTGGTATATAAAATGGGTAGCTACCGCTATAATTATTGTTGGTGCGTGTTTAAATTCATTTGAATTACAGCCGTACAGCCACATTGTCATGTGTGTGGGTGCTGGTTTGTGGTTGGTAGTGGGTATTTTATGGTATGACAGAGCTTTAATTGTTGTAAATTCAGCTATTGTATCCATATATTTAGCTGGTTTTATTATGTATTTGACGTATTACACATGATTAAAGTTCCAATAACATCAGCCATGAAACGATATGCCACTCGCAATGCAAATCGTATGGGTCGTATTCGTAATAGCATCACGAGAGGTGAGGGCAATGTGTATGGTTTTCTTGGAGAACAAATAGCCAAGCAAGTATTAGGTGGTGAGATAGTCAATAAAGGTAAAAAATACAACGTGGACTATGACCTTGTTCTTGATGGTGGTGTAACTGTAGAAGTTAAAACAAAAAAAACTAGTGTAGAACCTAAAGATTATTACGAATGTAGTGTCGCAAGGTATAACACCAAACAAAAATGCGACTACTATGCGTTTGTGCGAGTGTTAGCCAATCGAGAAGCTGGTTGGTTTCTTGGTGTTATGCCGAAGGAGAAGTATTTTCTTAATGCAAAATTTTTAAAAGCTGGTACAAGAGATGGTGACAATGGATTTCTTGTAAGAGCAGATTGTTATAACCTAGCCATTTCAAAACTACACGGAAAAATATGAACCCCTTCATGGTAGTAAAAGTAGGTGCTGTAGATATTGACGTATTCTCCTTGCCCTTCGATGGAGAAGCCTTTGGGGATTTCAACTATTTGAATATGCGTATTCGAGTAGACGAAAACCTCAAAGGCACAGTTTTAGTTGATACTGTTTTACACGAACTAAATCATGCGATATGGGCCATAGGTAATTTAAAATCAGAAAAGGAAGAGGAAGAAAGAGTGGTTGCTGTCATGGCTAGTTACTGGACACAAATACTACGAGATAATCCTCACTTGGTAAAATGGATAATAAAGAACATAAAAACGAAAAAGTAGTGTTATCAGACGCATTGTTTTGGCGACAGTTTGCTAAAAATTTAAAATTGTTAATGTTGCGTAAAATTGACAAAAAAGGATTTGTTGAAAACCTATTAAATTTAGGGTATACTGAAAAACAATTATCAGAGATTGTTGCAAGGAAGAGAAAAAATGAACGAACAAATCGAGGGGCTGATTGATGAGGCATCAGAGGTAGGTCGTGTCAGAACAGACTGTCCTAATTGTGGGAGTAATAATACTTTTTCAGCTATGTATCTACCAACTTCTATGGTAGTGGTGTACAACTGTTTTGATGCAAGTTGTGATGTAAAAGGGTCAAAGAGAATAGGATTACAAAAAAGTAATCTTAAAAATGGATTGTTTACCAGCCCAGAAGATTGTCCTATGTTGATACAAGAAGAAATATCAACAAGTAACTTTGTAGAGTTATCCTCAAGTCAAAAGGGTATAGAGTATCTTAAAAAGGTACAATGCTATGACCTATACCAACAAAAACATATCAACGTAAAATACGACCCCAAACAAGACAGAGTAGTATTTCTAGTAAAAGATTTACAAAAAGATAGAATAATCAATGCTGTAGGCCGAACTCTTAGAGCAAGTGGTAAGCCAAAATGGTTTAAGTATGCAAAGACATCAGCGGATTACAAGATAGGGTGTGGCAACATTGCTGTCCTAGTTGAAGATATACCGTCTGCTTGTGTTATTTCTAAACTACACAATGTAGTAGGGATTAGTTTATGTGGTACAGTTTTATCTGAATTACTGCTGCATTATCTTACAAAAAGTAGTTACGATAAAATTTTAGTTTGTTTAGATAAAGATGCGACCTTGAAAAGTATGCAGATATGTGATATACTAAAACACAAGGTAAAAAATATTGGAGTCCTATTTCCTGAAGTAGATATAAAAAACATGGAAGAAGAGGACATAGAAAAATTGATGGGGCAACATGGCTAAGAAAAAATCATCTTTTGGTGTTAATACATATTTGGGAAGAAAACCTGTAAGAAGAAGATTTAGAGAAAGACCTTTAAATCATAGAAAAAAACTTACACCTTCACAAAGCAGAATAAAAAAGAACGGCAGCTCTTAATGGAGAACATTGAGCTTAATGTTTTAGCTACTATGTTAAGCAAAAGTGTTTGGGATAGAGTAAAGAATTTTATTACTCCTTCAATGTTTCCCAAAGACTGGCGAACAATAGCACACACAATACGCAAAGCACACTTAGACTATGAGGACATTGATAAATTAGATAAACCCTCTTTGGTTGCTGTTCATAAAATATTATATCCAGCTACACCAGACAGTAAAGCAGAACAGGTTGATGTTCTGATTGATAATTTACTATCCATACAAACAGTCAACGAAGAATTAGCTTATGATTGGGCTAAAGTATTTTGGCAAAGAGATATAGCAAGACAGATAGGCGAGAAAGCTGTAGAATTTTGGACTGGTGATAATGAATTAGCTTTTTCTGATATAGCTAAGATGATGGATAGAGTGTCATCTAATAGTTTAGAACCACATGATACGTTTGTAATTATAAGAGATGACTTTCAAGAATTAGTACAAGCCACAACAGAAACACCAGACTTTACTTTTGGCATACCAACACTTGAAGAAAACTTGCGTGGTATGAACAGAGGTGACTTTGGTATTATTTTTGCTAGACCAGAGGTAGGCAAGACAAGTTTCTGTGCGTATCTTACAGCCCACTATTTAGCTTGTGGTTTTAAGGTGCATTATTGGGCCAATGAAGAATTAGCAAAGAAAGTAAAGTTAAGAATAATAACATCATATTTTAACGTGGACAAAGCTACACTTAAAAGCAACAAGAATAAATATCTTGAAGAATATAAAAATATTATAGATAAAAATTTAGTTGTTGTAGATAGTGTAGGAACAAAAGTTGAAGAGATTGTAAACTTTACAGCTTTAAATAAACCTGATGTTATTTTTATTGATCAAATGGATAAAGTAAAGATAGATGGTTTGTTTTCGAGAGGAGATGAAAAACTAAAAGAATTGTATGTAGCTGGTAGAGAACTAGCCAAACGTAATAATTGTTTGGTGTGGGCTATATCTCAAGCTAGTTATGAGGCCCATCAAAAAGAAGTTATTGATTATTCAATGTTAGACAACAGCCGCACTGGTAAAGCTGGTGAAGCTGATGTAATTGTAGGTATTGGTAAAAATTTAGGTATAGAAGATAATACACGGTGGTTGACAGTTAGTAAAAATAAAATAAATGGTTGGCATGGTACGGTTCATGCCTCTTTAAATATAGCTACAGGAAAATATTACACATGATTACTTGTTTAGATATTGAGAATACTTTTGAAGGTAAAAATAGTATGCCTTACAGCGGTGAAAATATGTTGGTGTCTGTTGGTTATCTTACAAACACAGGCGAAAAAGAGTACTTATGTTTTTATCATGCAGAGCAAGAACCAACACGAAACAATGTTGATATTTTACAGAACACATTAACCCGAACAGAATTATTAATAGGTCACAATATTAAATACGACCTACAATGGTTGTTATCATGTGGTTTTAAATACGGTGGCCTGTTATGGGATACAATGGGTGTAGAATATTTATTAGCAAGAGGATTACACAGAGATTTATCTTTGAGTGCATCATGCAAAAGACGAGATGTAACAGAAAAAAAGTCTGAGATTTTTGATAGTTTTATTAAAGCTGGTAAGGGTGTAGATGAAATATCGTGGGATAAATTAGTAGAGTATGGTGAGCAAGATGTAGAGTCAACTTACGAGTTAGCATTAGTACAAGCACAAATGTTAAAAATAAATCTAGAGGAGTGGCCTAATGAAAAACACAGTTAGATTGCATATGGATTTATGTCGTGTTTTATGTGACATAGAAAACTCTGGTATTAAAGTCAATAAAAATAAATTACAGCAAATAGAAAAAAGTTTTCGAGATGAACACTCTCAGTTAGAGATAGACTTACAAAATGCTGTAAAAACTTTGTGTGGTGATACACCTATCAATTTATCCTCTGCTGAAGATAGATCAAAATTATTTTATTCTATGGTTGTTAAGGATAAAAAAGCATGGAAAGTTATTTTTGATTTAGGCACAGAAGTTAAAGCTGGAAAGAGAAAGAAGAAGTTTGTAAAAGTTACGCACCCAAAGGTATTCAAAGATAAATACTTTAATAAAGTTGCTTTGTTTATGAAAACACAAAAACAAAGTTGCAGAACCTGTAGAGGTAGAGGCACAGTAGATTATGTACGAAAAGACGGCACATATGGTATGCCTAGAAAGTGCAAAAAATGTTTTGGTGTTGGTTCTATTTACAGAAATATAAATGAAAAAGCAGGTCTAGGGCTAACACCATTAAATGAAAAAGATTTATCAGTGCATGGATTTAAAACAGATGTAAATACTATTAAAGAAAAGATGCTGCAGGTTAGTGGTATGCAACGAGAGTTTTTAGAAAAATATATGAGATACAATGCGTTAGCAACCTATCTTAATACATTTGTTGAGAACATAAAAAACAATACAGGTGAAGATGGTTACATTCATCCTCAGTTTATGCAATGTGTTACAGCTACAGGTAGGCTATCCTCTCGCAACCCAAACTTTCAAAATATGCCTAGAAGTGGTACATTTCCAGTAAGAGAGGCCATCGTCAGTCGATTTGATGGTGGTAAGATATTAGAAGGAGATTACAGTCAACTAGAGTTTAGAGTAGCTGGTTTTTTATCTCAAGACAAGCAAGTGTTAAAAGACGTACAAGATAAGGTAGATGTTCATTCTTACACCGCAAAAATAATTGGTGTTAGCAGACAAGATGCTAAAGCACACACATTTAAACCTTTATATGGTGGTGTTACAGGAACACCTAACGAGAAGAAGTATTACAAAGCATTTCTTGAAAAATACAAGGGCATAGCAGATTGGCACGAAAAATTAGGTGTTGAGGCATTGACAAAGAAAAGAATTACATTACCTTCTGGTAGACAATATCTTTTTCCTAATGTTAGACGTTTTCCTAGTGGGGGTTTTTCTAATGGTACACAGATAAAAAACTATCCAGTACAAGGGTTTGCGACAGCAGATTTACTACCTGTTGCATTAATATCACTACACAACGAAATAAAAAAATCAAACATAAAGAGCTTGATTTGTAATACAGTACATGATAGTATCGTCATGGATGTGCATCCTCAAGAAGAGGATATCGCAATAGAACTTATGGAAAATGCCATGCTTGGTATACGAGAGGAGTGTAAGAACAGGTATGGAATAGATTATAATATGCCAATCGGAATAGAGTTAAAAATTGGTGATGATTGGTCTAACCTAGAAACTGTCAGAACAAAGGAGCTAATATGCTAATGGCAGAACAAGAAAAACCATCTGTAACAGATTTAGTTACAGCAGAGAAGATAGATACCAATGCTTTGATGGCCTTGATAGGCCAAAAAGATTTATCTGTTGATAGTGGTAGCGAGAAGAGGTATTTACCTCGTTTGGCTATAGAACATAATACCGAAGATGAAGAAGGTAATACTTTACCTCGTGGACAATGGCGAGTTCAAAATGCACTAGGTAAAAATATACACATGAAAGAAATTGTGTTTAGACCTTTTCTTAGAAGATATATGTACAGTGTATGGGATCAAAATGAACAGAATTATTCATCTATGACCATACAAGCTGGGTCTTTCGGAGATACATTTTTGGATAGTGCTGGTGGGTTGAAGTGTGGTAAGTTAAGTGCAAAAGACTTAGAGGCTCTTGCCCATGACGACCCAGCAAGAACACTTCAAGCTGGTATTAAATGTTCGCAAGTAATCTATGGAACCGTTGACGTAGAAGGTGAAGCTATTCCTCATGTATGGTATGCAAGAGGAACAAACTTTATGCCTGTTAGTGATTGGATTAAAACATTAGAAAAACAGGGTAAGCTACTATTCAACACACGAGCTAACTTAACTACTGTGCGACAGAAAGCTGGTGGTTCTATATTTTATAAAGCTGGTATTGAAATCAAGGATTATGTTGAATTTAGTCCTAAGATGGATGTACCGATCCTTGAGAGTTTCATGGATATTGTTAATATTCACAATACAGAGATAGAAAATAAGTATCGTGAAAAAAGGCAAGACTTTGAAGATGTAGAGGTTGTCGATGAGCTAGATGAATAATCTCATCAAAGAGTATGTACAACTGTACTTACAGAAAGTAGTTTCAGGGGATGCCTATATTTCCCCTGATTCTATTTCTTTCTTTAAGGATGAGTGTGCAAAAGCAATAGAAAAACAATTTATACCCAAAGAAAAAGACTGGTCTATGCGTATGTCTGGTCTGGGTAAGCCAGTATGCCAACAACAGTTAGAGAGAGATGGTGTTGATGTACAAGGTAGTTTAGAGTATAACTCTGTTAATAGATTTTTATTTGGTGATATTCTTGAAACATTGTTATATTTAGAATTAGTAGAAGCTGGTGTAAATGTAGAAGCGTATCAAAAACCAGTAACATTGGAGATTGAAGGTGTAACTTTAAAAGGCACACTTGATATTATTATTGATGGTAAAGTATGGGATATTAAAACAGCAAGTCCTTATGCTTATACCAGTAAGTTTACAAGTTATAATCGTGTAAAAGAAAATGACCCTTTTGGGTATGTAGTACAAGGATTTTTATATGCAGAAGCTGTAGGCAAACCTTTTGGTGGTTGGATAGCTATCAACAAATCGTCTGGAGAAATACAAATATGTCCTACACCAAACGTACAGGACCAAGAAAGAGAAGAGGCTTTATCTTGGGCTAGACACAATATTAATATATTAAAAGACAAAACTGTTCCTATACAAAAGTTAGATGAAGTCTTAGAAGTTTATAAAGGAACACCAACAGGTAATAAAGTTTTAAACACCACCTGTAGTTTTTGTAAATTTAAAACACATTGTTTTCCCAAAGCAGAATTACACCATAAGGTCGCATCGGCTGCAAAAAATCCCCCTTTAGTTTGGTATTCAAAATTAAAGAAAAAGGAGCTATGATGTCTATACTTGTTTTAAATAAAATTAAAAATGATGATGTATACAATAACTTTAATTGTTATTTTGTTTACGGTGAGAATGAAAAGAAAGAAGGTGGAGATGCTTTTAAAAGGCGACAAAAAAATTGTTTACCTCTTACAATTAGAAAAACAGCATCACAAGATGTTTCAGGCTATTGGGATGACTCTACCTATAGCTATAATGTAGATAGATTTACAGAGGATGCTAAAGTTATCATAGGTGTGCTTAATGCTGGTGGCATTGTAGTTATAGAAAATAATTTTTTAAATGATGAAAATAACAGCCCTATGAAAACTCATGGTCAAAGAACTTTGATGTTTTTAAATGCCTCAATAAAATCATTAATAGAAGAACACAAACCAAAGTATGTATTAGTAGAAAGATTATAAATGCCTAGAAGAGTAATACCAGCTAGAAGAGTGGCTGGTACAAAGTATCGTAGTAATTTTGAAGTAGATTTTGCATCAGATTTAATTAAAAGAGGACTAGAGTTTAGCTATGAACCCGATAATTATACTTATATTCCAAAGCCTACTGTTTATACTCCTGATTTCTATATACCAGAATATAACTTTTATGTAGAAACAAAGGGATTTTTTATGTCTGAGGACAGAACAAAACATTTGACATTTAGAGAACAACATCCTAATATAGATATTCGTTTCGTGTTCTCTAATTCTAAAAACAAATTACGTAAAGGAGCTAAAACTACTTATGGGGAGTGGTGTGACCGTAATGGTTTTTTGTATAGTGATAGAGTTATTGATGAAAACTGGTTGAAAAAGGAAAAATAAATGCCAAAAAAAATAGATGCAACATGGAAAAGCCCAATAGGGCAAAAACAAATTGAAATGTGGAAAAAAGAAAACATTGGAAAACCTGTAGACACTAGAAACAATTATGAAAAACTTATGGATGAAAAAGCTGGTATTAAAACTTTTAATGATGCTGTAAATAATCCGCCTCACTATCAAAAAGGTGGCATGGAAACCATAGATATTATGGAAAACCTATTACCAGTAGATGAATTTATAGGTTATTTAAAAGGTTGTATTATAAAATATATTAGTAGATATGAACACAAAGAAAAACCTTTAGAAGATTTAGCAAAAGCAGAGTGGTATGTAAAAAAACTTAAAGACATAAGAACAAAACACGATGCTTACATAACTTTAGAAAAGCATCTACCATGATGCCTAAGTATAGAACAATGCAAGATGCTGTAGCACAGTTTCAAAAAGCCTTTAAAAGACCTACAAATTTAGATTTTTCTCTTGTAAAACATGACGATAAAATAGCAGAGGTATTTGACCTTCGACAAAAACTAATCTATGAAGAGTGTGTCGAGTTAATACAAGCTATGGGAGAGGGAAAAGAAACAGAAATAAAAAAAGAAGCTGCTGACTTACTGTATGTGTTAGCAGGTTTGTTTGTAGATTTTGGTTGGGATATGCAAGTGATATTTAATCGAGTACACCAATCAAATATGTCAAAACTTGACGAAAATGGAAAACCTATCTTTCGTGAAGATGGAAAAGTATTAAAATCTAACCGCTATAAAGAAGCAGATTTAAGAGGAGTCTAATGAAAAAATTACCAACCGCATATCAAGAATACATACACACATCTCGTTACTCAAGATGGCTTGACAATGAAAACCGCAGAGAAACATGGGAAGAAACTGTAGGTCGTTATTTTGCTTATATGCAATCAAGGGAAAAAAATGGCAATATTTTTGATAACACTACTTTGCAACAATTAGAAAAGGCTGTTCTTAATCTTGATATTATGCCTTCTATGCGTTTGCTAATGACATCAGGCAAAGCTGTAGAAAAATGTAATGTTGCCGCTTATAATTGTAGTTATGTTCCTATAGATAGCACAAGGGCATTTGATGAAATCCTGTATATTTTAATGAATGGTACAGGTGTAGGTTTTTCTGTAGAAAGAGAAAGTGTATTACAATTACCAGTAGTAGAAGAACACTTTGAAGATAGCAGTACAGTTATTGTTGTAAAAGATAGTAAGTCTGGTTGGGCTAGAGCATTTAAAGAATTAATATCTTTATTATATTCAGGTCAAGTTCCTACATGGGATATGAGCCAAGTAAGACCTGCTGGGGCTAGACTTAAAACTTTTGGTGGTAGGGCAAGTGGGCCTGATCCACTAGACGACCTGTTCAGGTTTGCGGTTAGCCTGTTCAGAAAGAGTGCAGGTAGGCGATTGAGTAGTATCGAGTGCCATGATTTAGTATGTAAAACGGCACAAGTTGTAGTAGTTGGTGGTGTACGCAGATCTGCACTCATCTCTTTAAGTAATCTAAGTGATGACCTTCTACGTTCCGCTAAGTCGGGAGATTGGTGGAATCATCATAGCTATAGGTCCTATGCTAATAATTCTGCTGTATACAAAGACAGACCAGAAATGGGTATTTTTATGAAAGAATGGACTTCTCTTTATGAGAGCAGGTCTGGTGAAAGAGGTATGTTTAGTAGAGCAGCGGCTAAAAAACAAGTGGCTGTTAATGGTAGAAGAGATCCTAATTTTGATTTTGGAACAAATCCTTGTTGTGAAATTATTCTTAGGCCGAATCAGTTTTGTAATTTAACAGAGGTAGTTGTCAAGAAAACAGATACACTAGATAGTTTAAAAGAAAAAGTTAGACTGGCAACAATACTGGGAACGTATCAAGCCACACTAACAGACTTTAAATATTTACGCAAAATATGGCAAAGGACTACTGAGGAAGAAAGACTGCTCGGTGTTAGTCTTACTGGTATTATGGACAATGTACTAACTAATGGTGCAAAAGATAGTCCTGTACTTGCACAAACTCTTGATGAATTAAGAGAAGTTGCTGTTGAAACCAATAAAGTATGGGCTGAAGCATTAGGCATACCACAAAGCACAGCCATAACTTGTGTTAAACCGTCTGGTACAGTTAGTCAGCTAGTGGATGCTGCCAGTGGTATTCATGCTAGACACAGTAATTACTATATTCGTAGAGTAAGAGGAGATAAGAAAGACCCCCTTACACAATTCTTAATGGACAGCGGTATACCATGTGAAGATGCTGTTGGTGATATAGAAAGTAAAAACACTGCTGTGTTTTCTTTCCCAATACAAGCACCCTATGGTTCAGTAGTTAATGATGAGCTTGACCCCATAAGACATTTAGACCTATGGCTAACTTATCAAAAGCATTGGTGTGAACACAAACCTAGTATAACCATTACCGTGAGAGAGCATGAGTGGTTAGATGTAGCTGCATGGGTATACAAAAAT
>CEOH01007751.1_pt1 | contig 12839 bp, 13 predicted proteins | sample 530311 | NCBI WGS metagenome assembly CEOH01 (sample SAMEA2619923, study PRJEB7988) | marine metagenome | biome: marine biome (ENVO:00000447); feature: deep chlorophyll maximum layer (ENVO:xxxxxxxx); material: "saline water (ENVO:00002010), including plankton (ENVO:xxxxxxxx)" | depth 60 m
AGACGTAGATACAGAAAAATATCCTGAGTATAGTACTTTTAACAAAGCTACATTTACAGAGTGGCTAGGTGACCCTTCGACAAGACGCTATAGGTTTTCAAGAGTTTCTCAGGGTCAAGATACATCTATAAAAAACTTTAGGATATGGATTCCGCAAGGTGGATCGAATCCCCACATAGTTGATGATGACAGCTATGAACGTCTTCTTAGGGTAGCAGCGTCAAATCAAACTCCAGCAAAAAAAGCAGAAGTACTGCAAAAACTTTCAAAATCAGCTTATAACATGGTTACAAATAGAGGCGAAACCATAACGTATAGTCTAACTAAACAGGGAGTAGTTAATGTTAAGATTTCTGGTGAAGACCCAAGCGTTAAAACAGGAACGCAGATTGCAGAAGAACGAGATAAAGCATTTAAAGTAAAAGTAGACGAATATATTGGAGGTCTTGGAGAAGATGGGTTAAATCAAAGACAATTTTCAAGTGCTGCAGTACCTGAACTTAAAGCTTTAGATGTTAACTTTTCTCCCGAAGGCTTTATAGCCCTTATGCAAAATTTTCGTAAAGAACTGGGTCCAAATATGATGAAAGAACTGTCTAGAGGCATTACGACAAAACAGCTAGGAGGCGGAAAAACTGAAACAAACGCAGGTATTGCACAGTGGAGAGGGGACAGGTTAGAAGCGTTTAAAAAATTTGCAAAAGATAGAGGCGGAGATATAAGAAGCTTAAAAACAAATCTTGAATTTCTTATTTACGAAATGCAAAACGGAGAAGCAGGACTAGGACCAGAAGGACAACTAATTTCTACAGGTACGAATAGAGAAGATTACCGTAGGCTTTTTAGAGAACTTACTGAAAATCCTAATAGAAGATCTGCAGAAGAACTTGGTGCTTTAATCAACGGTGTCTACCTAAGATCACAGAGGCGAAATAAACTAGACTATAAAGGTGGGCGTAGAACAATACCTGGAAGAAAACCTTTTTTTAATTCTCAAAACATTAAAAAAAATAGAAAAGGAACATAGCTTTGGATATAGAATTTTCAATTGGTAAAGACGAAGCAGAAAGAAAGCTACAAGAAATTAGAGCTAGAAAAGATCAACAACAACGACCTGCTTACAGTATTGCCCCTACAGTAGAAAGTGTTTCTGATATAGCTCCAGAAAGATATCAATCTGATGATAGTGGAGATCTAATACCTATGCCTTTTGGCTTAGGTGTGGGTAGTGCTAAAGAAAGCTTAGAAGATGTTACAGGACCATTGATACGAGCTTCAGAAGCAGCAGGTCAACCCAAAAGAAGTAGAGCAGAAATACTACAAAGAGCTATAGATATAAAAGAAGGAAAAGAAGGTTACTTAGGGGCTAGTCCTACTTTGCTTGGTGTTGCTTCTACAGGGTATAGTATAGTAGCAGGTATTGGTAATTTAGTTTCAGGAGCAACAAATGTTCTTCTTGGAGGGCGTTTTACTGCAGATCCAGATAGAGTGTTTACTCCTGAAAAAGCTAAAGAATATGAAAAACTTTACAACAAAAAAAGAAAAGAAGGTTTTTGGGCTGCTGAAAATGCAGTAGCGTGGAAGGCATTTAAAGATGCGCCAGAACTACCTAGCGCAGCCATATTTACACAAGGATTGGTTAAGATGTTGTCTGGTACGGACATCACTACACGAGAGGCTGCTGAGTTGACAGGAATATGGAGGCCAGAGGCAAGTCTTCCAGAACAAGTTTTAAGGTTCGCACCAGAGTATCTTACGTTTAAAGGCGTAGGTAAAATGATTGCTACCAGAGGTGCAATACCTATGTTGAAAAAAGCTCAGATAGCATATAACGATCTAAGAAAAAAACAAGGTAAAAAAGAACAGCATATTGAAAACATAGACGAAGACGATTGGAGATTAGTACACGAAACCGTAGTGACCAATAAATTTCAGAACAAGTTTGACAGTGCTCAAGGAAAAGTTTCGTCATGGTGGGCAAATTTTAGAGCATCAGGATATGCAAAACGAGTACAAACAGTTGTACAAGAAAAACGTATGAAAACACAGCAGAGAAAATTTGATGAAGATATAGTATCTGCCAAAGGTAAGCTAGCTTCAGCAAGAAGTAAAAAAGACAAAGAAACTATTCGTATAGAAACTCAAAAAATAGCTGATTTAAACAAAGGCAGAGCATCTAAAGTTCCCTACGAGTTTAGATTGATAAACATGACTGAGACAGGGGCTACTGCAGGAACCATTATTGCAGGAAATTTGTTTGGAAGTGACGACTATGCATGGATGGGTGCGCTTGGTGGAGGGCTTCTTAGTGGTGTAGGTTATGAGCTTATACTAAGAAGAGGAGGAGCAGCACTTGGACGGCACTTCAAAAATTTAGGGAACGACATGGACAAGTTAAGTGATGCACAGAGAGAACAATTTCTAAAAGAAGGAAAGTTACCACCCAAAATAGAAGGTTTTTCCAATGCAGAAATAGATAACTTAAATAGGTTTGCAGATTTTATAAGACTTCTTCCTAAAGAACAAAAACAAGCAGCAGTAGATAACATACTAATGTTTCAACGAGTAAAAGAAGATTTAACAGATCTTGGAATAGACCCAAAAGTTTTAGATACTACCATAGATAAAGCAGCTAATATGATACCTCTTATGATGATAAGAGATACGATTATGACTGTTAAATTAGATACAACTCGATTTAAAGGTATGGCTGAGGAGATAAAAGGGCTTGTTGCACAAGAGACAGCAGTAGAAAAACAAATACTCGAATTTCGCAATGCCTTAAAGAAACTAGCAAATCAATCTTCTGAATATCTTAACGGTGGGTCTGAAAATGCCGATAAGCTTAATAATTTTATAGCAGCTTTAAATAATCTGGATAACAATATAGTCAGTGCTTTAAATGAAAGTAAAAACGACATAGATAGCTTTGTAATTAATATGGTGAACAATCTAACAGACAGACAGTTATCTGTGTTGGTTGGTAGTCCACAAGCACTAGAAGAGTTAGTAGATACTCTTTTAGAGCATCACTTCTTGAGGGAGGGGACTCAGACAGGTACTAAAGGTATAGATGAACTTATAGGTACAAGAGAAAAAACAAAACTAAACTCGTTTAGAGATTTAGCACGTAAACTGCAAGAACAGATAAAAATACGAACAGAAGGACTAGAGGGAGTAGAAGGAGAAGAGGGAATTTTAGGACGAGAAGGAATTTTAGAAAATTTAGCAAGTCTGCACGATCCTAAAACACATGCAATAGAAGCAGATAAAGCTGCTACCGAATTATGGACTACTATGGTTAATGACCGTACATTCAGACATAGTGATGGAAACCAGATGTTTACGGATCTAGAGAATCTAGCTTACGAGGATGGTAGTCCTGTTCTTGTAGATATAAGCAAATGGATGAGAACTCTTTTTGCTGATAATGAGTTTACAGATACTTTTGCAATACCACAAACTCAAAGAGAAAAGGTGCTGAAAGGTCTAACAGACACTAGGCTATCTAAGGCTCCTGCTCTGAACGCATTTGCAAATATAGAAGCAGAAGATTCTATAAACAAAGCTTTAGATGGCTCCGATTCGTTGAAAGAACTCTTTGTAAAGATGCACAATGATTTGCTTGATTCTGGAGACATATCATCTTTTAAAGGTAATGCTGATGGTGAACCGATAGCTATTACTTCAAAGGATGTTAACCATGACCTTTTAAATCATATCTATGGATCTCTATGGAACGCTACGCTCATAAAACAAAAAAGAGGTGCATTAGGAAGTTTTGATTTATTTAAAATACTAGACGATGAAATAAAGATTCTTAATAAGGAGTTAGGTAAGGCAGATGCTATACCTGAGTTACGAATGGAAATAAGTGTAGCAGAGCTTATAAAAATAAGAAAAGCACTTCAAGGACAATCAAGAGAACTATTTCAAAACAACAAGCTAGATGCAGCAAAACGATATAGTACTGTAGTTGATAATCTTATAGGTAATGTAGAGGCTATCACTAGAGAAACAGCAGAGGGTGTGGATGGCCTAGTAACTAAAGAATTGGTTAGAAGGCTACAGGCAGCAGTAGATAACTGGTCTGTAGAGGTAATAAATAGATACAGAAATCCTGCGTTTAATCGTTTAGGAAATGAACTTTCTCAAACCGTACCCTTAGATGAAACTACAGGAGAAGTACTAGGACACAAGGCGTTTATAAATAATCCAGTAAATTGGTTAGGTGCTAGGATCAGAGATATAATGAACGCTAAGGAAGGTGAAGCTGAAGAACTAGCTAAGGCTTTAGAAAGAGACTTAGCTATAACTTTTGGAGAGTATGATTATAAAAGCTTTCCACCTCAATCAGTATACAGCGAACCAAATGCAGAAGCTTATGTGCTAAACGATGAGCAAAGACAGCTTGTAAAAAATTTAATGAACGCAGCGTTTAGTAATGAATTTCAATCTAAAAAAGAACTTGTAAAAGCTAGCAGATCTATTGGAAAAATAAGAAAAAAAGTTTATAAAGAGACAACTGGAAAACAAAAAAGTGCAGTCGCTAAAAAACTTCTAGATGATTTAAAAGTGTTGTATAGAGGTGCAGATTCAAAAGCACACATGGCTCTAGAAGTAGATGCTGGCATGACCATAAAAAGAAAAATGCTAGCAGATGCAACAAAATCTTTTAATGAAATGGAATCTCCAGGTTTACTCAAATTGCAAGAACTAGGCGTACTTGATGCAGAGGAAGTGTTAACGTACAATGATAGTATAGAAAGATATTTAACAGAAGAAAACCTACTAACTGGCACAATAGAAGATTTAGCAAAAGGTTTACAAGACATACAAAAAAGATTGTCTACAGAATTTAATACAAGGAAAACGGTATTAGACAAGGCTATAAAAAAACTGGGCATAGAAGAAGCTTCTGGTATAGATTCCTATGAACGAATGTATGAATACTTTGTAAAGAGTGGGGTGGGTTCGCAAAGAGTAGACAAGATTGTACCCCTTCTTGCAAAAGACTTAGACATACCTGAAAGCGAAGTTAAAAAAATTATTTCCGACATAGTTATAGAAGGTCTAGCAAAATCTACGCAGAAACAACCTATATTGGCAACTGGTGCTGGATTAACAGGAGAAGTTATTAGACCTTTTAAAGTTGGTACTTTTTTTGAAGAGGTTGTAAACAACGAAGAAAATTTAAAGTACCTTGCAGGAGAAAAGTCTTATGAAAGTATAAAAAATCTAGCTAAGATAATGACAATTTTTAATAAGGATGCAAGAAGTAGATTATCAGATACACCTGTAGGTTTAAGAGTCCCTGCTGGATTGTCTGTAGAATCATATATATCTAGATTGTACAGCATTTCTCGTGGTATAATCAGTCCTAAATATGTAGCTACAGAAGTAGCTCTGCTAGGTTTAAGAATGAAAAAAGTTGAAATTTTAGGGCGAATGCTTTCAGATCCAAAAGTTACGGAAGCTTTTATACAAGTTTTAGAAAGTGGGGGAGAAACTATACCACCACAATTCTGGCCTAAACTAAATATAGTTATAATGAACACTCTTGCAGAATCTTTATATGATAAAGACCCTGAAGACGTAGATCTTAGAGCACAAGAAGATTTATCAAGACAAATGAATCAACTAATGCAGTAATGATTGGTTTAGCGTACATACGATGTTTAGAAATGGAGAACAAAGAAAATGTTAGGTATAGCCGAAAGCGTAATTGGAGTGGCTGGAAAAGTCTTAGACAAATTTGTAGAAGACAAAGATCTCAAAAAGAAACTTGACCACGAACTAAGATCACAGATTGTATCTCTGGATCTGGCTCAAGCACAAACTAATCTAGAACAAGCGAAACATTCCTCTATTTTCGTTGCAGGAGCTAGGCCAGCCATCATGTGGATATGCGCTTTTGGTCTAGGTTGGCAGTTTGTTTTTCAACCCATAGCTGTCTGGATTTTAGCACTAACAGGTTCGGGCATCGCTCTTCCTGTTATTCAAACCGAAGGTCTTATGTCCTTAACAATGGCTTTGTTAGGATTGGGTGGAATGCGTAGTTTTGAAAAATCTAGGGGTGTACAGCGCAATAATATGAAAAGATAACAGGTCTAGACAAAAAAAAACCCCCTCAGATCGCTCAGGAATAGCAACTAGAGGGGTAAATACCCTAGACCACCAGCAAAGGGCAAATTCTTCTCTACGTGGCTTAAAACAGCGTACAGAGGATTTTGCCTTTTTTGTTAGCCAAGTATCTTATAAATGTCTTTTATTTGATTTTCTGAGTAATCTTTAAGGTATCTGGTCAAAGAAACTATCTTATGAGTGTTTTCGTATTCGTCATTCCACTCATCGAAAGCTCTTTCTAAGTCATCTGGATTAGGTGGGCCTTCGTAGTTTACTAAAATGTTTCCATCTGTAGTAAGTGATACCTGTAGATCAAAAAGTTTAGCTAGGGGTTTGGGAGCCATGATAAATTATTCTTATAAGTACAATGATAGCCGTTATAGAAAACGTAAGTATTATTCTTTCACGCTCTGGTCTATCAGGCATTAGTATTGGAATAAGAAAATAAATACTCAATCCAAATATAAAAACGTATAGGTTGGTTAAAAGCATCAGTTCTCTAATTCTTCAATAGTGATGGAGTAGCAATTAAACTTAAATATAAAGTTAGTAGTTGCACTTCCCTTTTTTCTGTACGTAGACTTCTCTAAAAAATCTTCCTTCTTCATCTTTCCTAGATACCAAGCAACTTCTAAGTCACTATGTATTCGTACAAAAGCATAGTAGTCGCACTTCTGTTTTATACTAGGCTCATTAACATTACAATGAAACTGAGGTCTTGGTACAGACGATACTCTCTGTGTCTTTACATCTACCGTAGATCCATCAGGCATCACCAGATCGTAGTCATAGGTATTCTTGTGTTCTGCGTTAAGTTCTTTTGCAGCCACTATTTCACCTAGAAATCCCCAAGCGTTACCCTGACCATTAAGCAGAGATCCGTTTAGCACACCCATGTCTTTGGACATACGAACCGACTCTACTATCATGTCTTGTGTTATTTCGTATTCTTTCATTGCCCTATATCTACTACTTCACAAACATCTCCAGTGCAAGACAATTCTTGACTGCCTGTAGTAGTGTCTTCTAGCTCGTACTCTTCTAGGCTAAGCCAGTTTATATCGTCTGGTATTTTCTTCAACAACTCCTTATATTCTTTTTCTGTGCATTCTTGATATGGAGCTTGCTTATACGTATGCTCTGAGTAGGGCAGAAAAGATACTCCAGACAGAGAATCAAAGTTATTGTACACCCATGACCCTACCTCTAGCCATTCGTCTTCTTTGACCGACACAGTGATAGATGGCTTATGTTCGCACCAATTCTCTGCATATATCTTCCATAGGTTTAGATGTTCTATCGCTGTTAGATCATCTCTAATAAGAGCATTGTCTGGTGCTTTGCATGGAAAAGAAAACACAGTTACAGAACTCTCGCTGGCTATGGCAGGTTCGTTTGGTATTCCTATGTCCTTCATAAACTTTGTAAGAGGATCTTTGTTGTCTCCACGAACAGTTCGTATATAAAACTTAGAGTGTCTAGGGTGTATGCCAGAAGCAGAGTCTACAAGTTGTGACACAGTACCCGATGGCTTAACACAGGTTATTGCCGTAGATACAGGTATACCTATCTTCTCTGCCAAAGACTTGTTTGTAGAGATTGCAGATTGTTTAAGCTTGTTAAGAGCAACGTCCAGACCATCAGTGTTGTGCAACACCGCATTGTCTAGTATTCCTGTAAGAGAAACACCTAGCAACCTTTCCTCTTCAGTATTATCCTTCCATATCTTTCTAAGGTATTTAAAATCTGTAAGAGTAGATTGATAGGTTCCTAGCTCTGTAGCTAGTTTTACCTTTTCTTTTAGCTTCTCTACAGTATCATCACTACGAACAACAACCTCTGTAAGATTGCAAAACTGGTACGGACGTAGAATGATTTCACTGCAAGGGTTTGTACCCCATAGGTGATCTGGATCTCTACGACCTATACGTTCTACAGTTGCTCTTGCAGATCCTCTGTTAAACAGACCACGCTCTCCTGACTTGCTTTCGTACAGAGAATACCATTCCTTCATAAACGTATCCATATCAGGGCGGTTAGAGTAAACTGCAGAGTTATTAGCCAGCCCTCTGTGTGGAAACTGGTTAAACCAATCTCCCGACTTAGCCACTCGCATTCTGTTAGAGTTCAGATCGCTTAGCGATATAAGTGCAGATCTACGTACGCCACCAACCACAACTACACTGGCAATCTTGCACACCAGATCGTGACACTCCAGAGCACTAAGCTTTCTTCCAGAAGCACTTTTGAATAGAGATATAGAAAAGTTAAACAGTTCGTCTAGAGGGGCAGGGCCAGAGGATCGACCACCAAAAGTTTTTAATCGAGCACCAGCAGGTCTTACACGAGATAAATCCCATTTAGGTAGCTGACCTGCATACAAGAATGCTACGAGTTCTCTTAATCCTCTAGCCCAACCTGCTTTAGAATCCTGTACAATTATTGTTGACTCTGTTTCCTCAAAGTGTTCATTTACGATAGGAAGCTTATCTGTGTACTCTCGTTCACAAGAGAAGCCTACGCCAGTGCCACACATGAGAACGTACAAAACCTCGTCAAACGCTCTAGGAGAATCTACAGGTATGTAGGAACAGTTGTATCCTGCTACGTTGTCTCGTTCTAACGCAGGACCTGCAGTCATCAAAGCTCTCATAGAAGGCATAATCTCTAAGTTAAGTATAGCGTCTTCTACCTTTTTTCTGTTGGGTATCTTGTAGTCAAAGTTGCTTTGCAGATGGTCTTCTAAAAAGTCCATGTACCTGCCTACAGTTTCATTCCAGGTTTCTCTTCTAGAAATATCTCCTTGCCAACGAGCGTATCTAGATAGATGTATAAACTTTTGATAGTCGGTTGGTAAACTATCACTCATTCTCTAACTCCTCTATAAGTCTGTTCATATACCAGTTCGCTTTACGAACATCTTTGACAACATCTTCTTCTTTGTACATATGCCTAGAAATGTACTTTACAATATTACCTTTAAGATATCCTCTAAATTCTTCCTTTGACATAGAAGCTTTTATTACGTCTATTGTTTCCATAGTACCATTGTTGTAGTGTGGTGGATTGTTTACTTCATCTATCATTGTGGCTTGTCCCTTTTAGGAAAATCTATTTTTATTATATTGTCTTTAGATTCGTAGGATAAATTTTTTTCTCCGTCTGGGTTATTTATATCGTCTAATAAACTATACAAAATATTTTCATGTCCTAGATGCATAATCTCATCAAAAGAAGATTCTATTACAGAAAGCAATCCTCTCATAAGCATATGGGCTGCTGTGGATAGCTCAGAACCTGTAGTATCGTAGCACCTTACCTGTACCTTAGAGTCACCGTTAGGTATAGCTACAAGGTACAAACGACCTTCTTGCAGTTGCATACCCTCTAGCTTTATAACCTTTCTCTCTTCTTCGGGTAGCTTAGCTAAATCGCTTTCATCAAAAATAGTGTTTAAGGTATCATCATCCATCGAGCCAATCCTCTGGTATACTTTTTTCAGACCACAAAAATCCATTCTTATCACACCAAGAAGCATAAGTGGTGTTAGATCCCTTGTACAGTTTTTTATCTGCGTTCATAAATACGAACCTTATATCATAATCTGGTTGCTGTTCTTTTATTAACAAGTGCTTTACTCTGTCAGCTTGTGTAAGTCTGCCTTTTGTTTCTACGTATATACAATAGTCGGGAAGAAAGAAGTCTGGGTTGTAAACCCTCTCACGAGGCTGGTAAGGTATCTTATCACATTCATAAAAAAAGTCAACACCCTTTTTATCCAATATACGAGCAAATTCTGCTTCAAAGTTAGATCTAAATTTCATTTTTCTTAACCAGTTCTTTAAACTTTTTCATGTAAAATTCCCCTACTTCTTTTTGCATACCATCTATTACTAGGTAAAAGTATCTAACAGGAAAGACTACAAGGTGTGCGTTGTTTAGGTGTGTGTGTATAACTTTAAACTGTATAGAAACTTGACCGCTATGGTCTTCTAAAAATTTATTAGACTTAAACACTCCGTTATCTGACATATTAATTCTATGAGTTATGGCTACAGAATTTGTCATTTCTCGCAGAGTACGAGTAAGCTTATCTACAGAGTCCTGTTTAATAGTATCAAAGTATACAAATATAGCGTGTTCGTTTGTCTCTATATCAAAGTCGGTTATTTTTTCTGGAAGATACAGAGGCATGGCTACGTGCCTGTGTCTAGTATATCGCCTGTCTCTATATTATAGTAGACTATCTTTACACCTAGATTTTTTTGTGCAGGGCTAAGAACTCTGCTTATAAAAGTATTAGGGTGTTTAGCTGTAGAAGAACGAAACGACATGGTTTTAACATCTATCAGCCTTACTTGTTTTGTTTTGGGATGTATGGCTACAAAGTCTACAGGTCCAGTGTTGGACATCTCATTATATATATGGTAGCCTTCTGTAGCAAATTTTTTCATAACAGCAATCTTGGATATTGCGCCTTTCTTGTGTTCTGGTGACATTATAGCTCCTCGCATACTAGTTTAGAATACCAAGTAAGTGGCCTACGCTTCTTGTTTAGGCTAACTTTCCTATGCAGTTTTACTTTAGGCCAGCAATGTTTTTTGTACCCACAAAAGCTACAGTCTTTTGATAGCAACCTGTTTCCTGTTAGCTTAACGGATCTATCACTATCCTTGTAGGTTTCGGGTATGTCCTCAAACTCCCTCTTAAAAGGTTCGTCTGATACTATTCTTTCAATACTTTCTACAGCTTCGGCTAAAGCTTGCTTCTTGTCCTCTTCCTGATAGTCTGGTGCTTGGCACACAGCCCACTCACCAGTTGATTTGTTTATAGCTATCCAACCACCAAAGTCAGATCCTGATGCTTCAGAGTACAGATACCCCTGTTTTACGTAGCCAAAAGGATCGTTCTCTTTTATTAAATCGTAACCACCAAACGCACCAAACTTCGATGCAAATGCAGCAGGTGACGTACTCTTTATGTCGTATATCTTATTAGCTATCTTAACATCATACGTACCCTTCATATCCATATTGGCAATGTTTAGTTCTACAGGTTTTTGTTCTTCTTCTATATCTACACCAGATGCTTTCATAACTGCGATAGCTACAGCTTCTATTAAGTCACCTAGAAGAAACTTCATTATAAGTGTGTAGTCATTCTCTGGTTTTACGTTGGGGTCTTTATCTAGTTTTTGTTGGCAAAGAGGTCTGCCAATACCAGACATTCTTATACGGTATTCCCTGTCTTTTGCATTAAATTGTTTTTCTAAGGCATCTCCACAAGCGTCCTTAAACTCTTGAATGAGATGAGGGGGCATTGTAACCCCCTCACCATCACTGTTAAGAGCCTCATGGAGATAGACTTGTACCTTCGTGAGTATATCAGCAGACATAGTGGAGCAATCTAAGAAGCTGCTAATTCTGCCTCAACATCTAAGTCATCTTGAGCGTCTAGAAGTTTTCTAGCGTCTTTGTGCTCTTTCAGAACATAGTTGTTGTACTTATTAACGTCTTCGGCAAATGACGAAAGTATCTCTACATCATTTTCTCCAAACGTAGGCTCTCCTGTCTCAGCTACCTTTGCTTGAAAATAGGTAACTGAACCACGTTGCATACGCTCTGTGGATAGTTTCAGAGGCGTTTTCAACATGATCTTTTTGTGGTCAGTCATCTCTTTGATAGCATCCGAAACAGGAACAAAAGAAGCACCCCTAACAGTCCACATAAATGGTGTACCATCCATGTCGATCTTCTTCTTAGGGTTGTCAGCTTTGTATGCCTTTCCAGATTGTATCACACCATAGATGGTCTGAGCGCACCTAATAGACTTTTGTAAAGCTTTTTCAATAGAATTGTCTGCAAGTGTTTCCATCTCATCACGAGATAACTTACCGCACTTGTCACCACCTTGTATATCAGGAAACACATCCCTGAGAGATGGCTTAAGAACTGTTCTGTTAGCGAACCTGTTCTCAGACGGATCGTAAACACTATAACCAAACATACGCAGAAATAAACGAACTACGGGTGTGTCCATGTAATAGTTGGAACTGTCAACCCACAGTCTGTACTTTCCACGAGGAACAGGATTGCCGTCATTATCATCAGAGCTTTGTTCTATTGATAACCTTGGTATCCTTTCCTCTTTAGCAAAATCATCTTGACCTGTCAACTTAGCTAGGTTTTCAAAATCTTGCTCGTTAAGACTCTCTGGTATGACGAGAGCAGTTTCTTCAGGTAGTGCTAGACTCATATTAATACTCCTTCTAAATCCAGCCAGTTAGTGCCTATCTTTAATTCAACCTCGATAGGCATATCCAAATTAATATTAAATCGTTCTTTACATTCGTGTTTAAGACTTAACATTGATTCTCGTAAAAGATTTATAGCCTGTTCTTTTTCATCTTTAGGCACATCTAAAACTATTGAATCATGGACAGTATTGACTATCTTACACTTTAAATCTGAGGAGTCAAGTCTTTTTTTCAAATTAATTAAGGCTAGGGGTAAAAGGTCTGCTGTAGCAAATCCCTGTACTGGATAATTCTTGATAGCAGTGGCTCCTGTTACGTTGCCATACTTAGTAAACTTGGCGTATGGAAAGCTGTACTCTCTGCCAGAGGGTAAGGTAATTTTTTTCTCCACTACTGCAGACTCTTGTAGCTTTCGATGCCACTTCTCAACACCACTGTACTTAACAAGAAAATTTTT
>CEOH01004014.1_pt1 | contig 12820 bp, 3 predicted proteins | sample 530311 | NCBI WGS metagenome assembly CEOH01 (sample SAMEA2619923, study PRJEB7988) | marine metagenome | biome: marine biome (ENVO:00000447); feature: deep chlorophyll maximum layer (ENVO:xxxxxxxx); material: "saline water (ENVO:00002010), including plankton (ENVO:xxxxxxxx)" | depth 60 m
ATCTGGCATAGCAAACAAGTCTGATATATCTGCTTGAGTCACTGTGTCTATTCTCATCAACTCGCCAGATTTTTCTTTTGTAACGCCCGAAGAGGTGTGCACATCCATAGACCACACAGACATAAAAGAGTCGGTGGCTGCAGCGCCAGATTTATTTTTGCCAACGTGTACGCCTTGGCTATTTTTCACACCCAAGCCAGCAACAAATTTTCCAGCATCTTGCGATACTCTATTATCTTCTTTGTCATTCCAGAAGAAATCATACTTTGTTCTTTTTCTAGAAATATTCCTAAAAACATTTTGATCTTTCGGAAAAACTGTTTCTGAATATCTTATTATTCTCCAATCCGTGTCGCTCTCTTCATATAAAACAGATTTTTCATAATTTGACTGAATGTTCCACTCTAACTCATTAACAATAAGTTTATTTGAAGAAGATTCATAGGTTTTTGAAAAGAAGTGAAAATTATTCCCAAATGAATACTTTGTTGAAAAGCTCTCAAATCCTTGTGATATCGGCTTGAATTTTGAAGTCACTGGGCTTTGTATAATTTCACTTACCTTCTTTTCCCATCTTTGTAGATTGCTGTTATAAACCGCTCTCGCATTCTGATATACGTTATTTTTTCTTAACCATCTAGCTAATTTGTGTTCGCCAGTTCTTGTCTGCTTCCAAGCTGGGTATCCATATGGGCCATTTCTATTTAACATGAGCATGTTAAAAACATAAGGCTCTGTGCCCTGATCTTGGTTAGGTCCCCAAGATCCGCCCTGCGGGAAAGATGCGACAGTTTCACTGTTCAAATAGCTATTAAGTCGATTACCCAATGTTTCACCAGCTATTGGGACGCCCGGATGACCCAAGACGTTGTTACTACTTGTATAAATAAGCTGGGCGTCGGGAAAGGCGAGCGGACCTGTCAATGTTTGACTTGCAGAGATTGGATCAAATATAAGAGTGTTCATTCCAACAAAATCATTTGGAGTAAATTCGATCATAGAGCTTGCAATTGTTGTTTTTCCTATCTGCAAACCAACCGTTCTATTTGCTGCCGCTGGTGCAGTGTGGAAAGCAGCCCCAATTTCACCGCCCGAAACAAACGTTATAATATTTGCAGATGAAGTAAACCCGAGTAACACTGCATAGTCGCTGGATGTTATATGTGAAACATTGCCAAGCGTTGATGAAACAGTTAAATCCGAATTTATTGTTCCAATCCAAGATTTTCTAATCCAAGTATATCCCAAATCATTTTTTGGAATCGCATGAGAAACCCAATAATTGTCCCTGTCTATTTTTCTTCTCAGTGGATCCGTCTCAGAACCAGTAACTCTAACGCCATCATTTCTTTGTATTTTATGGAAATTAGCAAATTCATCTCCAAACAGGCCATCAGTCCCAAGTGCTGCAGCGTGTCTGGACCACAATCTATTTAATGCCTTTTTATGAACTAAATTTCTGTAGGGCAGCGCATTATAGGGGGAAAATTGACCAGACTCAATATCAGTGAACCCGGCACCCTGATCCGCTGCGCTGCCGGGAGCAGAGAACTTTGAAACAAAAACAGTCTTATTGCTACCTGTATTTTCTCTATCCGGCTTAGTAAAGTCAATTGCCCTATTCTTAATAGATTCATGAAGGACAGCCGGTGAAAAGCTTTTTGAATCTGGTACCCACCAAAACTGTCCAAAGGCCCCAAAAGCAATTTGTGACGCCGTAACACCGCCCTGTTGTCTGAAATGTTTATTGTGTACCTTTCTGTCGTTCAGCGAAACAACTTCGTAATCTTTATGATAATTTGAGTTAAATGCTGCGCCGAAATTTTCTCTTGCTGGGCCGGTACCGGCGATCGCAGTATCATTTAGCGTATAACCAGAGGAGCTTAAATTTTGAATGTTTACTGGCCTCTTTACATCTCTCAGCCTCGCGCCGTGTGCAAAAATTGAATTATATGAACCTTCAAAGTTTCTAGGACTAGTGAGGATTGCGCAGTTTTTGCTCGGATCAATTTTTATGTGATAACCCTCTACTCTAGATTTGCCGCGAGGTGTTTGTGAGTTTGTCACAAACAAATTATCTTTTCTGTATATGTTCCCGCCAACATTTTCGCGTGTCCAATAACTCTGTAAAGGCGCATCAATAAAGCTTCCATAAGTATCTTTGTGTTTATCTTCCAATGAAACCTTTGTCCATTGTGATGCTGCAGTGCCTTTATTTAATGTCGAAGCATAGCCACTATCAACAGCGGAACTCATTACCGTAAACGGCAGCCTTTTTTGGCTACCCCTGTCATCAACATGTTCACGATCATAAACAAGAACTGGCTTTAGTCGCGGATTTTTTGCATGTAATTCGGCGCCGGGAAGAGGTCTGTTAGTTCTCAAGCCGGATCTCTTATTAGTACTGCCAGTGTTAAACGCTATAAACAGGCCGTCAGTGTTTGATTTTCCCTCAACAAAAGATGTCTTGTGCGAAGCATATCTCTTATTCATTACGGGCATGCGGCGGCCTTCTTTAGTATTGTCGGTGTCTCTGACACCTAAGCCCATATCAATTGCTGGCTGTACCCAGCCACCAAAAAATCCAGAAAACATAGAGCTAACTGCGGTAGCCCAAGTTTGGGCATTCCAAGTGTCGGCCTCGTGACTTACATCTCCTTCGCCAGACAAAGTTGAACTAGATGCTCTTAAGTTTACACTTCCAGATAATATAATGCCAGAGCCGTCGCGACCAGAGACTGAAGTGATTTTATATTTATTTGCACTACTTCCTGCGCTAGCGCTGATGCCGGCGACGCCGACTGCAAATCTTTTAAACTGCCCCGTTTCACGGTCAAAAACGCTTACATCCGCTTCTGATAAACAATTTACACCATATTCAATATCTGGATTTAATCTCTTCTCTTCGTCATAAGGCTCAATACCAGCAGGGCCTAGCTCTCCATTAATAGCATGCATAAGCATTGCTGCGGTTTCATTCTCTGTATCCTGTAGTTTTACATGTATTTCATTTGGACCGGGGCCATCATTGCCTGCGCCTACTGCGCGGGCTACAACTTTGATTTTAATCCCACCCTCCTGTGGTGGGTAATCAGAAATAGATTGTGGCACGGCAATTGATATATCAGTGGCTGCGTCGGTCGCACACTTAATTGCATCATCTAACACTGCTTGACTTGCAACTGATCGATCTGAATTAAAAGGCTCCTCCATTGAGTTATGCCAGTCGGGGGCCTTTTCTTCATCAAATGTATAATTGCCTACCGTAGTAATTTGTTGTGAAGGTGTTGCATCTTTAAATACTGCTTGATTGGATGCAGGGCCTCTTGTTAAACCCAAATCAGGGCCTTGGGTTATCCCATATCTATCTTTAAGATTGAGTCGTAATCCGTGACTACTTCGTAAAGATGCACCCTGTTGTTTTGGTATTGGGACTTTATCATCTTGTTCAAACGAATCTTTTGTATTTTGTAATTCCTGATTTGGTGGCGCTACATCATCCAAGGTTAAAGTTGGCAAAGGCTTTTTTGATTTCTGAGGATCAACCTTCATCCTAGGCGGCAACTTCAATTTAAAAGGCTCAACAAAAGGAATTTGCCCAACATTTGCTAATGATTTAATTTCTCGTATGCGATGTCTGTATTTATTTCTTTCCAAAACATGGCTTTCGATAACAGTCCTTGCTTTATCCGCAGCTTTTGCTGAAGCCGGGAGTAGATTTACTATAACGGTATCCAACAAGGAATCCAGCCACTTATACATATTAACAAATTTTTCTACATCGGGCTGATTGTTAACTTTTTCAAAAAACAAGTTTCTAAGCTTTTCCATGCTTTTGTATTTTGCTCTATATACATTTACCGGCTCGCCGATTAAATTATTAAAATCTTCCACTCCAGCAAAAAAGTTAAGTATGTTTTTTGAAATTACCTCATACATGCTCATTTCAACTGCGTAAAATGCCTTTGTAGGTTTGGTGTCCTTCCTTAATACATTTTGATCGCGAGTTAAAACTTTAATCATATCAGAGCTTTGTATTTGCTCTGGCAACTTCTGACGTGAGGTTGGCACAAATTCTAAAGAAAATGGATCGGCTCCAGAATCAAAGAATGAGCCGCTACCCGGATGATTAGCCTTTGCTATATCGCCATAAGAGTTGGCTACATACCTCTCTTTCAAATCAAGCGAGCCAGATGTTCTATCAAGTACCTCTACTATTCTTGTGCCTTCACTTCCTGTTATATTATTAAAATCCCAATGTAAGGCTAATGTATCCATGCGAGGCACATATTCTCTGCCCGGACCACCGCCGGGTGGGTATGTGACACTTGCCGTCTCGTGTACAAATGCGTTTTCGTAAGGCGCCAAGCGGCCAACATTTTCTGGATCTCTGGCGTGGTATTTTATTTCTTCGTCGGTTAAATAATCAGCCCACACTCGGAAATTTAAAAACTTAACATCAGATTTATTAACGACTGAACCGGTAAAGTTAGTTCTTTCTGCTCCGATATAAAACCTCTTAAAAGAGCCGGTTAGCCAATGGCCAACACCTCTGCCAGATCCGTCTGCCTTATCAATGTCAATTGATTTTGATAATGAAAACTCATGGATAACTTGACCGCCGATAGAGCTAACGCCGTAAAATTCCACATTTCTTCTTTGTGATGCGGTCACGTTATTAGAGAATGGATAATGTTCTGGCTTAACACGAAAAGCAAAATTCCACTTAGAATTATCGTACACGCGGGAGCCGCCAGATGATGCTGAAGTTGGAAACACCGAAGAAGTTAAATCAAACCCCATCTTAGATGAGGTCAATCTAAAATATACTGATTCCACATCATTGACTGAACGTACAGCATAAGCCGCGACATCAAAGTCGCCGGGGTTGGCTTTGCCAGAACCGCCGGCATAATAAGTTGTTTCGGCGTGTTTGGCGTTTGATGTGTGGACACCAAATAGTGATGATGTCGTAAGCGTATCTAACGACTGCGATAAATGACTAAATTTAGGAAATATAATTTCAGCTTCCGCTGTTAATGGGATATAGCTATTTGCCGAAGACGAAATATAACCATGATCATATCCACCAACAGTTGTTGGGTATTGATATATTGTCGCAGATCTGTTTGAACCACTAATCCCCGAAAAATCTATAGCCTTCCTTTTTGTGTATGTAATTGTGAAATCATCATCTAACGTAAAAATTTCATTGTCACTATACACATTTAAGTTCACCAATTCATCATCAACACCAAAACACCTAAACAGGTTTCGAAATGATTTTTCAGTACCCTTTGATTTGTTGATGTATGAAATATTGTTATAAATGTTTCTATAGATTAGCTGTTTCAAATTATAAACTTTTTCTTCAAAAACTCTTTTATCGTCTCGCGAACCAATGCTTCGTAAAATCTCTTCATCAACAAACGCTTCTGGTACTTCAAAGCCCAAAGAATTTAATAATTTATTAGAAATTGGATAAGGCTTACTCCCAGAAACTGGATAAGATGGTTCTTTTATGCTTACCATCTCTCCAATTTGACCATATAAAGTATCTAAGTAACTGCCCATAACTTGAAGAATTTGACCCAATTGTTCGCCATCTTCGTCTTCTTCAGTGATCCATCTGGGCATTGAATTGTGTAAACTTGAAATATTTTCTAAATCATACTGTGAACCAGATGTCTCTTTTGTGGTGAGCAGCGACTGAACATCTGGATGTGCGCCATATATAATGGGATCTTTTTCTTCGCGAATGGCCTTTGTAGATAAAACCATAGCAGATCCAGTTTGACGCATTGCTTCTGTACCACTGGGTGTTGCACTATAGCCGGTCCATGTTCCGTTATTGACTCTTCCGGAGTAATCAAGCACTGTGGCGTCGGCGCCGTCGTTGCCCACAATGCCCTCGTTGAATTTAAAGTATGCGCCCAAATCCCTATTAACAGAAGATGACATAACGCCGCCATGAACGGGGGCGATGTAGTTTCTTCCGATCTGTTCCGCGGTCCTTTCAGTTTTCCAAACTCTGAACTCATCAATAGAAGCAGATAATTTACCCCATCCTTGAGCACCGTTTGTAAGATCGGCCCCACCAAGGGCGCCAACTGTACCTTGCAAAGAGCCAGTTATAAATCCGGGGAAATTGTCCGCACTACCGGCGAAGTCCACGCCGGCCTTGCTATTTTTGTCGTCTGTCAATACGCCATCAACATAAAGCTTCACTCTAAATCCGCCAGCAGAAGATGTGCTCTGAGCGATGGCATAATGATGCCAAGTTTCATCTGAACCCCAATCTATGCCAGTGTTCAAATCTAGGTTAATTCTATTTTGCCATGATCCGGCGCCATCACCAAAATTAATTCTGTAAGTAATTTGATCGCCCGCAGAATCTTCTTGAAGGTGCACAATCATTTGAGATAATAATTCGGCATCACGAACATCATAAACTACCTGATTATCACTTCCGCCGTAGGTATTGCCACCCGGCTTCTTCATCCACCACTCAATTGTAGAACCGCTGGCAAAATCAATAGAAATTGCATTTTCTCTTTTATTTGATAGGTCATATATGTTATTTACGGACCATCCGCTAAAGGTGATATATTCATGAGTGGTGGAGTTTTTATAGCCGCCGGCTGCGGTACCGGTATAAGTATCTTGGGCAGGTGGATTAAACAGGACAAACCCATTAGTCTTTGGGTAGTCCTTTTCGTATACATGCCTTTCTAGGGCCGTAAGATTATTTATAAATCTAACTTTTGCCGCATTTGTCTCATCATAGGGAAACTGCTTATAAATTCTCTTAATTGCATTAGAATAATATTTTTTAGCCGAGCCAAACTTAACAAAATTTTCTGGCTTATCAAAATTTAAATTTGGTTCAAAAATAAGAGAGCTTGACTGGTGCGCCTGAACCAGTTCAGAAGATTCAATCGATGCAGTAAGTTGTGAAAGAGATGCTTTTACTGGTCCCTTTTCGGCACCAATTTGCTGCTTCTTATTTTTAAAAAGCTCTTTAATGCTCATTACTCTACCCGGAATTTATGGATTTCTTCTTGTTCAACAAATTGACCATTGATCTTTAGCAAAAACTTAAACCCATATGCGTAATCTGGTTCAAACATTCCCATTTCTAAATCGAAATAATTCCCTTGTGAATCATATGACATCATTGTTCCAGATGCGCTGCCAGTATCATAAGGCAATACAACATATTCATCTGTTATGCGAACAACTTTATAATAGGCAGAATCAATAATATTTGTTTCAGGTTCTGTCTTCGCTTTTGTATAAATAGTTGGGTTCCAATCTTTTTCTCTGACATACATTCTAAATCTAGCTGTCTCTACAATAGAATATGTTGATTTCAAATTAGTAATTGAAGTTACATATGTTGGGTTCGGATTATAATCAGATGCATCATATTTTTTAACTGTGATAAGAGAACTCGTGTGGAATTGTGTTCCTTCGTGTGCAACGGAGCCAGTGTGCCACACGGCATAAAATGAAGATACATCTGAGCTAGTGAACGCAAAAGAGGCAGTGTATATGCCGGTTTCATAATGCTGGCCAGTGACATTGTGTTGATTGGCCGCTACGACGCCGCCGCCAATTGGTAAAGTAATGGGCGGGCCGCCTAATTTTTGGTAACAAGTTACCATAATCTTATCGCCAACTGTTGCTAAGTCGGGGATCCCCTTGGCTTGACCTTTAACAATGTTATAGAGGTATAACTTATTTAAATTATCAGTTGATAATAATGAGCTACTCAAATAGAATCTACTAGAGGTGTCTTTCTTTGCGCTGTCCCACCTAGCTTCAATAACTGGGCGTTTGAAGAAAAACTCGCTTTCTCTTCCAAAAAATCTCTTCGTGTAATACGAATTCTTATTTCCACCATCTTCCGCGCTTCCGGAAAAGAATACTGCCACGCCATTGTTATAACGGCCATTGCTGCCCGTTGTATTCTGCGCCCACTCTTCTACTAAAAATGTAATATCAACTTCTAAGTCTTCTGTGCCGTCTGTAAAGCTCTGTGTAAAGAAAGATTTGTTCAAAGAGCCGGTGTCTACTGAACCGCCAGTTTCGTCCCAGCATTTTGCCTTGTCGGCGAAACTGCATGCATTTGGATATGATGTCGTTATAATGTCAGCAGAAGATGCCTGAAAGCCGCTGCCAGTTGCAATAAAGTTTGGATTACTTACTTGGTCTACAATCCTGTTGCCTGTGCCAAAAGTAAACGCTGATGCGTTTAGTGCATCTAAATTATCCCCGCCCATTCGCCACCAAGCAACTAAGTTGGAGCTTGCATCGCTATTACAGCCAAGAAGGCTTACTGGGCACCCCTTGTTATAAACTTGATTAATTTCAGTCTGACTTAATTCTTTATTCCATATTGCGACTTCCATCATTCTGCCATCAAAAAACTTATTTGAGCCGACCTGATAATAGCCGATGGTTAAGGGTTCTGATGCGTTTTCCATTGCAGTATAAGTGCCGGTATCATCCGCTGTTAAAGTTTTAGAAGTACCGCCAAGATATATTTTTATACCAGCGCCCGTGCTCGATCCATCATATGTGACAAGAACATGATACCATGTTGCCGTAGACACCGTGCTATTAGCAGTTTTACGCACAAGCTCTGCACTTGCAGACTCATCATACAATGCAAAATTAACAGCACCATTTGTATCAACAAAGAGAGCATACTCTCTAGTTGTATTGCCCTGATGCCATTTGGCTATAACCGGCCTATCCGCACTGATGTCATCTAAATATATCCAAGAACTTATTGAAAAAGCACTATCATCGCTGCCATCACCAAAAGAAAGTGAAGCGTTGTCAGCAACCTTAAGATATGCGTCAGCGCCGGCTGTACTAAAATCAATAGAAGCAGAAGCAAACAAACCTGTTGACCTGTGATTCCATGTTGCACCAAGGCCCGGGCCACTTCGGGTTTTATGGCCAATTCCACCATCGGAATAATTTTCCATATCCAACCCTTGGCCCTCGTCCCACGATTGACTGATGGCGGCGACACTTAAAGTAAAGTCCCTAGGAACCGTTTCTTGGTGTTCTGCGTTGAATAATTTTAAATAAAAATTAACGCTGCCGCTAGCCGGAATGAGGCCGCTTGATCTAGAGGATGTAATTTCTTCGATGGGGAATTTAACAAGAAGCCGACTCTTTTCTAAAGACTCAGTAGTCGCCTGCCCATAAATTGAAAAAGCTTCTAAAATATCAGAAGCACCCATATTTGAAGATGTAGCTCTGGTGCTAAGATCTTGTGCATAAGCATCCGTAATGGTCGTGTCAATAGAGGCGGTATATCTCTTAATTCCCATTATACTACAACTCCAATTATATCAATATCGGGATATTTTATTTCTAAAACAACATCTTCTGGGACTTTTACAAATCTACCGTCTGATGTAATGTTGGCCTCTGCTTCATATTCTATTCCACTATAGTTTGTTCCATACTGACTTATAACCTTCACCATTTTAGTATCGACCACCTCTTCAAGATCATTTAAAATTCTATATACGTCAGAAATGTAAAATGGTTCTCCAAAATAAAAGTGATTAGAATATTCATCCTTCAGCGCATTTAAACAAATTGTTAAAACTTCATTAGAATTTTTATCTGGCATTCCGATGACTTCAAACTGTACGCCAATGTTTGCAATACGGCCCGGTAAAATATCAATAGTGTCGTTAATCATTTTATATTTATTTAACCAAGAGCGTAAATTGCTTTTAACTGTAGAAGAGGTTTCCAACAAATTCCCACTTGAATCTTCAGATACAACATATAAATTTAAGTTTCTCTTTATTGATTTTTTATCTTGCACTATATTTGCGCGCTTTACTGCGCCAAAGTTAGAGGGCATTCTGTATACCAAGCTCATGTAGTCTTGCCTAGTTACTGCCCTGTTTTGAGAGGCGTATGCTCCAATGGCACGGGTTCGTATCTCTTCCGGAGTCACTGCTCTAATTTGTCCAGTTATGACCTCCTCATTATCAACCTCCACAGAAGTTGTTATTGAAGCTCTAGAGTCGGGAGTTAAATTTGGATTTTTAAATGTCAAATTTGCACTAATCACGGAAGTGACTGAATTTATTCCCGCATTGACATTTTCTGCAGAATTGCTTCTAACAGTAATTGTCATCTGTCCGGAGGGAGGCACAACTCCAAATTTATCTGTTGTTAACAATATGCTCGGATCAAAGGAATCGTCCGAATAATAGTTTTTTCCATGTAAATTTAGTACTACATCTGTAGGTTCTGGTAATTTATCCTGTTTTAGATTTTTTTCTGAACCGTATCCAAATTGAATAAAAGTCTCACCATCTATCGTATGTTCAACCGTGAATCTGCGAGGAACTGAAATCTCCTGCAGAATGTAAGGCGCATGTTCTGATGTGCTGTCTAGGGTGTTTCGCACCTCTTTGTAAATAATATTTTGTGAGAGATTTTCTACTTGAAAATATTCATGCCCCTCGGAATCTACTATTGATACAACCTCTGTTATATTTTCAGTGGAAAGTGGAATTCGCATAAATCTTTCATACTCACCAATAGTTACCAACTCACTTTCAACTCTACCAGAAATTACAGTTCCATATGCTTTATAAGCAAACTTGGTAGCTAAACCGTCACTATTAACCTCGGCAACAACTATATCGGTTTTAGGATTAGAAAAATCAACATCTTCTGCTAAAGTAAATACTGCGCCGCTTCGGCCAGAAAAAACCGATCCCTTATTTAAAATTGGCACATCATTACTAGATGGTGCACCATTTGTTGCATCTACTGTAACATAAAAAGCACATTTGCCACTTGACGAATGGGCGCCGGGGTGTTTATATCCCAATTGCTTTGCTAACTTAACAATGTTTTTTGTCTCAATGGCAGAGTCCATAAAAGATTCATTTGCTTGATAATCTACATAGAAAGACAGCATATCGCCCACATAAGCAACTAAATCCAACATTAAAGCGCCGAAAGATGCCTCATTAAAATCCTTAAATGTATCTGGATAATAAGCTTTGGCATATTCCGTCAAATCTTGCTTGATGCTAGAAAAGTCGCGATTAGTTAATTTTACTGGAGGTGATTTTTTCGCCATTTATTTTTTCCTACTTCTGAGTTAAGTCCACCATGAGATTATCTGCGATTTTAAGAGATTCCACAAAATACTTTATTTGTATGTATAACACTTGTTCTTCAAATGAAGTACGAACATCACTTATATTTATATAAGGAAGATATCTAGCAGTCTGCTCATACAATCTTCCCTGTAACTCCTCAATTAATTCAGCGCTATATTGTTCAAATAAAACGCGACTAAACCCGACTCCAAAGCTTGGATCCATAATTCGTTCCCCGGGATTTGTTAAAACTAAATTTTTAAAATTTTGTTTGATATTCTCCGCGAGAGTTTTTGTTAAACGATAAGGCCCATCTTCACTATCATACTGTAATGGTAATTTAACTGAAAAACCTGAAGCCATATTTTATTATTTCCACTTGTCTATTAATTAGTTACTTATTATCAAAGTTGTCCAACTTACGACTTACATTTACAACCAAGTTTTTTCGCGATTGTTTCTTTTTCCATCCAATTTAAATCATCACAAATATTATACATCAAACTCCAATCGTGTCTATTTGGACCACCGGGCCATGTGTTGCGGCGGCAAATCCACTCCTTTTCCACCGGAGTCATGCTATCAATTGTCGCATGTAATAATTCTTTATCTGTGCCATACCACACATCAAGTGATTTAACCACATTATTATATTTGGTGGCCGATGAGGGCTTCCATTTCTTTATGTGGTTTGAATTCCAAGATGATTGTTTATCGTCGTCAAAAATATACAAACAGGGTTGCGTTCCGTTAGAAAGCGGCTTAATTAAGCTAGATTTCGGCTTTCCAAAATTCATATTGGGGTCTTGACATTTGGGCTTTTGTTTCTGTTCATCAGCACCCTTATCCGCTTTCTTCTTTGGTGGAATTTCGCCTTCGCGAGTTCCACCGCACCACTTAAGCGCCGTATATTTTGAAGGGTTTTTCGTAACGCCGCCGTCAACAATTATTTTTCTTATTGTTTCTTCATCATCGCCATAAGTCCAATCTTCAATCTTCTTCTTATAATATTCATAATATTTGCCAGCAGTATATCCCTCGCCGGGGTCGTCATCTTCGACGCGGCGCATGTCTTGACACCTTTTATTAAGCTTCTCTTTAAGTTGAGTTTCTTTTGGTATGATCGCAGATTCATCGTTTGGATCTAATTTTGAATCACCATGGCCGGCTTCTTCTAAAATTTTATTGCCAATACTAATTGCCATTTTTTGCATATCTTCTGGTTCAAGTGGAAGTAAGTTTTCTGGTTTTTTCAACAAACTGCATGCCTTATCCATCTCTCTCAATAAATCGTTTAGTAGTTGTTCATTAATTGGTGTCGGACATATATCTGGCTCACACTCTTGTCGCGACTTTTCAATAAAAGAAAACATATCAATGTTATTGCCGAGATATTGCCAAAATTGTAAAATTTTATTAGGTTGGGTAAGCTCCAAGCTGGCGTTTTCGCTCCTCTTGCCAATTTCTATTAATATGCCCTTCACATAACAAGTTGCATCACCGGCTAATAAAGTTATTAAATCCTTCACAGTCATTCTTTTTTCATAATTGACCGTGCGAATGTATTCCCGCACCTGACTATTTGCCGACTCAGAATCAATTTTATGTACATGAGTTGGAACACCACTATGGCCATATCTCTGCTTGCACTTCGGGTAACA
>CEOH01012170.1_pt1 | contig 12779 bp, 8 predicted proteins | sample 530311 | NCBI WGS metagenome assembly CEOH01 (sample SAMEA2619923, study PRJEB7988) | marine metagenome | biome: marine biome (ENVO:00000447); feature: deep chlorophyll maximum layer (ENVO:xxxxxxxx); material: "saline water (ENVO:00002010), including plankton (ENVO:xxxxxxxx)" | depth 60 m
CGTCTTCTGCGCCTGTTCCTCCGTAAGATCCCCTCCTGCCCTTTGCACTGCGCCAAACAAAGACTGTGATACGTTGGCTATACGTGCGCTCCTGTCTCCCCAATCCGCTAGCCCCTCAGAGATGTCAGTAGTCGTAGGCTTCCCTTCACGCAACTGAAGGTTGGTCATTAGCTCTTCGCCAATGCCAAGGTCAGACTCATTGTAGATCATCCCCGCCTGTGTTACCCCTCTCTCATCTGCCATCTGCTTGATCTCTGCGCCTGACACTCTGGTGCCATCTGGCAAGTCAAACTTATAGTCTGCTGCCGTCCTTCGTCCTCCAAGGATACGCTCAATCTTAGAGCGCACAGCCCTGCTCCCGATGTTTTTGGTATCGCCAACCTGTAGCAGCATCGCCTCTGCATACCGCTTCGGATTGGTAACGCCAGCCAAATAATTATTGAAGATGTTGGAGTAGAGGTTACGCATATGATAGCCGGGGCTGAGAAGAGCATAGGCCTTCCACAGACCCTGCACCTGTCGGAAGGTGCTGACCAGTACATTGGTATCGTCGCTACCTGTTATCAACTTGGTCATATCATCCAACTGCTCTTTCATAGCAGATGGTATGGCATAGTATATATTATCTTCGCCTTTAGCTTGCTTGGTCTGCTTGCGAACAGAGAGGGCTGGGGCTTTCCATATGGCCATGCCGCTTTCTTTAAGCATTTGATGGGTAGGATCACGTAGGTTCTCTGCTACGACTTGGTCAATAGGCACTGCTATACGAGTATCGGATATAATTGTGTCGTAGAACTTCTGCGTATTAACCTTCTTAATAGACTCCATGCCACGCCTCGTTGCCATGAGCGCAGCATTCGTTTCCGTAGGCACAAGGTCTTGAAGGCGCGATTCCAAGGTGGGATACTTCTTGGCATAGGAGGCTTTCATTATGCCATTCTCAGTAATCGTAGCGATGCCGTCTTGCGTTGCCTTCTCATACATGGCACTGCCAGCATCTTTACCAAACCGCACCTTAAACATGTTCTCTACGATGGCACGGGACAGTTCGGTGACGGGTTCCATGCCAGCAGAATAGTTGGCTCTGAACTGCGCCTTGTCCAATAGACCGACAGCTTCTTCCTCTTCAAAGATCTTATTGAACATATCCTTCCACTCAGCAACCCCCTTAGAAATCACCTGCTTCGTAGCATCGTCCACCTTAAGCTGATTGATCAGTCCTTGCACAACATCTGGCTGGTCAAGATAAGCCCCCACCAGACGCAACTCTCCCTCATTCATATCAGCAGCGATCTTCAAGATGTTCTCTCGCAACGCCACTGTCTGCAACGATATAGCTGAATCCTTGCGGATCTGCTGCGCCATAAAATCAACTGTGCCTTCTTTTACATCCTCCGCAGTGACAGCCTTTGTCCCTTGATCCCCGCTCAGTCGATTAATCGTATCGGCTATCTCCTCTGCTTGATACCCTTCCTTCAATCCCTTCATCAAAGAGTTAGGCATGAAGAGTCTACGATATGTTTTACCAGCTTCTGAGTTGGTAACAAGGTCGCTTATCCTGCGCGTTCTGGTTGCAGCACCAGCTACCTCATCCAACTTGCCTATGCCCACAGCTACCTTGCCCAGCCCAAAGCCAAACCATGTCGTGGGATCTAACAGCACATCTGCTACAAACCCTGCTGCGGCTACTGCATATGGATTGGCATCGTCCATCGTCAGTGCCGTTTCTCCCCGCTTGCCTTCAAATATATCTGCGAATGTAGTGCGCCTTGCCCCCTCTTGATCAATACCTATGGCATTGAGAAACTCTTCCCCCGCCTGTTGCAAGCCAGCAATAGGACTACCCGTTAGCAAATATTCTTCAAGCCCACCAGCAACGGAATAGTTTCCTACAGAAAGAAAGTCAAACACAGGTTCGATGACATCATCAAAGCCCCAATCATCATCTTCTGCGGCTACTGCTGCTTCAAACTCTTCGTTCAATCCAATCTGCTTAAATAGCTCTACATTCCTATCGACCTCTGTTATCGCGCCCAACTCAGCAGTATCCTGTCGGGGCAGACGCTGTGCCGTTGTAAAGCCAGACCCCGGCATTGCGCGAGATGGCACACGGGGTTCTATCTGACCAAAGCCCATTTCATCTTCTTCTTCTTCAAATGGATCAATGGTTTTGCGGGTCAGAAAAGATCCTATGATATCATCATAGGGCATAGCGATGCTGTCATTATAAGCAGAGTCAAACCCGTTAGAAAAAATACTTGTACTATTGGGACTGTCTAAAAAGATTCCACTGTTGGAACCCAAAGCCTCATCAAATCCCTTGGCAAAAATACTCATATTAGCTATTCTCCTAATAGTCCAAGCTTTGTGCTACAAGGTTGTTTGCCGTGCCTTGATTGCCTCTATTGGCAAGAGAGGTGCGTGATCCTGCTCTGTGGGGGGACCATTCTATTGCAGAGCTAATACGTTGCCAACTTTTACCTCGTTGCATACTTCTATATTTCTGTACTATTTCTTGTTCCTCTGAAGTGAGGTTGGAAACAGCTCTTCTTCCTTCTCCACCCGGTGCTGTTATACCGGGGTTTTCTCTTATAATTCTATCATATTCACTTTTCAAGTTCTCAGGACTGTCTTCTGCTACTTCTGGCTGTGGGCTTGACGCTGGCTCTTCATCGACATCTACCAGAATATCCATTTCCGCAGTACCCATATAATGATTGCTAAGTCTATCAAAGACTCTTTTAGCAGCACCAACGGGAATCATACCCGTCATCTCTCTCTGTTCTAATTCCAACCGTGCTTCATCAATAGATTGAATTTCATTCTGCGGTCCAGTTTCCAAGGTGCGCCCACTACGAGTCTTTCCAGAAACAGCCGCTTCTATATCAATCTGTGCTGCTTCAAACAAACGATCTTCTATGACCGTTTTTTGGTCCCACCACGAAGGGAATCCTTGGTGTATTGCCGTCAAGGTGGCAAGGTCATCACGGGTTTCGGCTATTACATCAAAGCCAATCTGACCTCCCACGGACTCAAAAAGCTGAAGAGCCTTAACTCTTTCCTCTTGAGTCAAGGACTGATCTTCAAGAATAGACTCTCTTCCGACCTGTGCGGTAGAGCCAACATTTACTTGCTGTAATGCTGCTATGGCAACGACATCAGGTATAGTCAATCCACCAATCAATCTATTATTATATTTCCTTCTCGTTGCCATATGTGGAAATTGAGCATTAGCCTGTCTTATTGCCATCTCCCTTACCCGTGGAGAGAAAGCATTAAAAGCCTCTGGCTGGACTTTCTCCTTCGCCACCTGTTGGCTCTTGCCATAAAGAGAGGTTGGGTCATCAACAGCAAGCCTTGCAAGAGGATCATCTCCTTCAAATTGCAATCGCCTTCCTCCATAGCGATTCATGTCTCCTGCAATTCTAACTGCCGCATCTTCTATATACTGATTATATGCTGCATTTTGTTGTTCAATCATGGACAGACTGCGATCAAACAACTTACGCATTTCTATTTCTTTTTCTGGTCCTTCTGGGAATTCCTTACTTGCCATATCGTAAGCATGTTGAATCTCTCTCTGACCTGTTGCGTTTTCAATGAGATCCATTGCACTGTTTTTAATTATTCCCAATTCCTTAGCTGCCTGTCCATTGTCAATAATCTGCATCAGAAACGAACTGTCATCCATTCCATATTTTCTGACAAACTGCCTAGCTTTGCGAAAACCTCCCGCCTGTCCCATTAGATCTTCAACAACTGATAATCTTTGTTGAGTACCCTTGAAATCTAAATAGTCCGGACTGCCACCTATTGCGTTTAATGTTTGTTGCCATAGGTTATACCCCTCTCCCGTAGCTATTGCACTGTAGTGTGCCAACTCTTTTTGCAATACAGGATCGGGTGTATCTCTCTTAATGATCCTACCAGTATATGCAGCAAGCTTTTTCTGCTCTTCAGCTAAAATTTTTTGTTGATTTTGAAGCTCATTCTTTTGTTCGTTGGAAAGCCACTTACTATGCGTGTTAAGATATGAGGTTATCGCATCATGATTTCTGTTGATATTCAACAATTCTACGTTGACAGTCTCAAGGGTCACCGACTTGTCTGGTACGTCTACGCCCCTTTCCCCCGGTGACAGCAAATACTGACTTTGCGCCTTGGTGACCGCAGAATCTGCTGCTTCAACCATTTTATTAATTTCTGGAGTTGTGTATACGTGAAGCTCACCAGTATCACGATCCGCATGTTGGTATGCTAGACCCCTACCCGTTGGACCACCTTTTTCAAAAAGGTTTCTATCGAATGCCCCCTCTGTTGTTATACTTTGGCGAGTACGTAGCTGACGTTCTTCATCATACTTGTCAGATAGACTCTGGAGTCCAGAGCTTAATCCAGTGGAAAACCCTTTAGAAATGCTTTTACCAAGTTTAGAAAAAATGCTCATTAGATTATCCTTGTTCTTCTGGATTAATTGAATCGTGAAGACATCTCATTCATGTCTGTTTCTACGTAATGCGACCTCTTAAATGACCCCTTACTAAAGTCTTGATCAAAAAACAAAATGCCCTCATCGTCCACTACCATGACTTCTGGAAAATATTTATTTGTTAAGTCTAACTCAACCATATCGTCTATTGATAAATCCAACGCTACACCTAATGCCAACCTATCCAATCGACTTTTATTTCTATCATTAAGTTCATCGTAGGGCTTGCTTACAAAAGTATCAAAATGAGGTAGTTTATCCCACTCCCACAGAATTTCACCTTCTGCTTCTTGCTCTGCTTCCCTGTCTGTGTAATTCATCATCTGCTCATGGATAGCCTCTCCAGCCCCTTCCACTGCTCCACTCGGCGTTGCCGATTGTTCTATCAAAGGCTCTGTAGACATCACCCTCCTGCCCGTTCTTTGCATAAACTCATCAAGGGGTTCATCGTAAGTTCCTTTGACTCCACCTTGCCCACCCGCAGCGGTCCATCGGGCAACGCCATCTGCCCAGTGAAGATACAATCCCGGCTGAGATCCTATGTTTACTGGATCTCCATCTTTGTCTACTGGATTAGGAGGATAGAAGTTCTTCGCATACTGCCTTGGAAACGTAACTCCCGCATCCTTCCATAATTCTTCTCTCGCTCCACCAAAGAACTCCCATGTCTTATAGGCAGCTATTGCGGTGCCAACAGCAACTGCGAGTGGTCCCACGTAAGGAGATATTTTAGCTCCCAAAGCATTAAGCTTTGGATTGCCCTGTAAAACATTTTGCACATAACTTACATTTGGGTCCCATTCATACATTGAGTCTACGCCCCACATCTTGCCAGCCCAATCCAGCCCCGGCACATCTCCCGGCAATGGTATATCATCCACAGGTAGCCCTGTGAGTCTGTCTATGACCTTACCTGTCACCGGATCTATTACTGTTTCGGTTACTTCTTCAAAAAAAAAATCCCCAAAAGTATCCTTTATTTTATCACCTATTTTATTCCCTATTTCATCGCCAAATTCTCTTGTCAACCAGTCTACACCGAAACTAGTTACAGATTCTAATACCCCCGGTTGATCGTCAAACAGCCCTCCTTGCTTTCCTCCACCAAGACTAGTCGCTCCATTCAGCAGTGCCATGTGTGCTGCAAACTGCCTTACGGCATCCTCGTCATCCCAATCAATACCTTCACCAGTTTCGGGATCCCATAACATCTCCCAAGTGCTGTCCCTATGGTCTTCTTTCTTTTGAAAGGCTTCCATTTGGTTTATGAAGTGCTGAAGCTCTTGCTCTGACAAGTCATTCTCTAGTGCCATAGCTTGAAGCTGCTCTTCAAACAACGCATCGCCATGCCTTAAAGCTTGCAATACTTGTTGTTCATCCAATCCAAACTCTGCTGCCCACTGTGCCGCAGCATTATCTAACGATTCACCTCGCAACCTAACATCTTGCTCCACTTGCCACTTGACCATTAGGAACTCTTCTTCCTTCAGCCCAAATTCTTTTGCTGCTTGCTCTGTAGAGAAAGCCCATTCCGTTTCCCAACGATCATTAAGCGTTTCAAACTCCTTTACCGACAACTCCATCTGCTCTGCAAACTTGAACATATCATTGGCTCTATCCAAGTTCTGTTGTTCTATCTGGATAGCAAGCTGCTCTCGCCTAAACGCCATCTCTTCTTCAGTGGCCTCTCTGCCAGCCTCAATCTCTACGCCTCTCAGTCGTAGATTTTCCCAAGCAATGGCATTTTCATCATCCATCTGCTCAATCGTTAGATTCAACCTTGCCTTCTGATCTGCTATATCAGCATTTGTTCTAGCAATGAGGGCTTCTGTTTCACGCAAGCTCAAATCGTGAGTTTTGGCAAACTCCTCCATTTGCTGATTTAACTGTTGCGTAAATTGCTCAGACGATGCAGCTAAACGATCTGCCTCTATGTCCAATCCTCTTTCCCGTAGCTCTATTTCTCTAGCAGCATTCGTTGCTGCCAAAGTAGGAACGGTTTCGCCATTAACGTCAATGTAATAGCCTAGCCTATCTGCCAATGCCATTTGTTCTTGAAAAGCCCGTGCTGCTTCGGCATTGTCCATTGAGGTCTTTTCAAGGGCAAGACGTTCTTCGCTTAAGTTCATCTCACGATTCATATTCTGAATCTGTGCAGCCGTCATGTTTTCTGTTATGACCAGACCACGTTCTTCTAATGCAAATCTTTTTTCATCAGACAGCTTTTGATACTCAAGCTCCAACTCATCTTGGGTAATACGAGCATTGGCAACCAGCTCTGCCGTTGCTATTTCTCTGTCCCTCTGATCAAGACCTCGCTCTGCCAATAGCTTGTCGGTATAATATCTTTTCTCTTCCAAGCTGTATTGCTGATTGAACTGTATTTCTTCAAAAGCCAATTGCTGAGTCGCAAGATCTAAGCGACCCACCTCAATCATCTCATCCAAGATAAGCTTTCGCTCCTCAAGGCTTATCCTTTCACCTTCTTGCTCCAGCCTTGCAAAACCCAGCGTTGACTCGTATTCAAGCCGTGCCTCCTCCAACTCGCGCTCAAGATTCATTTGTTCGCGTCTTAAGGAAGCCTCTTGATCTAATTCTTCCTCCCTAAGAGCAAGCTCATCTCTTCTAAGTTGGAGGTTGTTTTCCATCTCTTCACGACGAATCGCAAACTCTTGATCTGTTTCTCCTGCGCGTTGCACCATCTGCTCTCGCGCAAGCTCTGCTTCTTGTTCTAGCTCATCACGGCGTAAGGAGATTTCTTCACTAAGCTCTTCTCTTCTAAGCTCAAACTCCTCATCGCTTTGGGCCAGCCGCTGCGCCATCTCATCGCGCCGTATGGCAAACTCCTCTGCTGACTCATCTGCCCTCTGCGCTAGTTCCGCTTCTACTAAATCTACTCTCCTGCTTTCAATGTCCAGCGACCTACCCTGCTGATCAACCCGCCTTCCCTCTATGTCTAATCCAGCCTCGCGTAACTCAATATCATTTGATGCTATAAACTGTTCCAGATCTAATCGTCTGGTTTCCAAAGCCATGCGATTATTGATCTCGCCTTCTTGGAGTTTTAACTCTAGATCTGCGCGTCTATCGGCACTTTGTGCCAAGTAGTTACTAACAGATATCTGCTCTATTTCAGCAGCGGCAAGATCTCTGCGTATCGCCAACTCATCTGTTCCCAGTAGCGTATCAAGGGCAAGACGCCTTTCCTCTACGTCCATCCCCGCACGACCCATAATCTCATCTAATGCCACGCGCCGCTCTTCAAGGTCCATCCCACCCAGACCCAATGCCTCTTCCAGATTAAACCTCTTGGCCTCTAGGTTTAACTGCTTGATGCCAAGAAGCTCATTAAGAGCCTGTGCCTTCTCTTGTATCGTAAGCTCTCTATCTGCTATCTTTGCTTCTAAGTCCAGACGCTTCTTATCAAGCTCTATACGAGACAGCACCTCGCGCATCGCCAGCGTTTCTTCGCCATCCAGATTACCCGTAAGCTCTGCTTCTCGTAGTCTCTCATCGGCCCTAGTCCGATAGTCTTCAATGTCCAAGGAACGAGCTTCTAACCCAAGGCGGTCTTCTGCTACATCGGCAGCGCGAGTTCCCAGACGAATCTCTTCAAGGGAAACAACAAAATCCAATAATTGTTGAGTGGTATCTATACGTACACGCTGCTCTTCTATCGCTTCTTCTGCACGACTACGCTTGATATTTTCAAACAACTGCAAGGTTTCACGCAGTTCAGCGCGATACTTCTCACCTACATCTAGCTCTGCTTGTATTAATTCAGTGGCACGGGCAGACTCAAGTTCCTCTGCTTGGCGAATGGTAACGCCAGATGCAGAAATTCCCCCGCCTTCTATTAGCCCTAATCGGCCCAGACGCTCTAAGGCATCGTCATATTTATTATTAATGAGAGTAGTTGTTTTTTCGAGGATCTCTTGCTCATCAATGGCAATGCTATTGATGATGTTCTCCATAGAGATTTCTATCCCAGCCTCTGCCTCCCGGCCAAAGGTCAATTCCGCATCGGTATCCTCAAAAACTCTAGTGGACTGAGCTAAAGATTGGGATAGAATGTCATCTATGTAGTTATCAATAATATTTGATGCAGACTCTATGCTTAATATGGCATCAAGATCTGCTCCATAGTCTTCAAAAACACCAACTATGGTACTTCTGACTTCATCTACTTGAGAAACATCAGAAAAATCCACATCCTCTATTAGCCGCAATATCTCATTTACGGCATTGTCCATGTCCTCGACGGCATCATTGGCAGGAACTACCTCATTGCCAGCAACATCCACTACAACGGCTGGTTCGTCTGCTACCGCTGGCTCTTCTGCTACCACTGGCTCTTCTGTTACTACTGGCTCTTCTGTTACTGCTGGCTCTTCTGTTACTGCTGGCTCTTCTACTATCTCTAGATCTTCTGCTTCTGCTTCTTTCTTTTCCTTTTTTTCCTTTTCCTTGCGCAATCTTTCAGCTTCAGCTTCAGCTTCATCGTCCAACTCACGTTGCGCTCTGCCAGTTAAAAAGGCAGCCAAGTCAGCTGCATTTGCCTTTGCATCTTCTATAGAAGCACCAGACTGCAACAATATATCTGCTGCCCGTTCAGTTAAATCTCCTCCTTCGGCAACAACGGATTTAAATTTTTTATAATTATTAGTTACTAAGTCTCCTGCTACGTCCAGATACTTCCACGTATACGCATCAGCATCAGCATCAGCATCAGCATCAGCATCAGCATCGCCATCAACATCAACATCAGCATCAGCATCGCCATCGCCATCGTCTGAAACCAATCCATCTGCTGCTCTCTGAGCGGCGTAATAAGCGTCAGAGCTAAGATAATTATTTACCATCTTCCCTAAGTCGGAATCTTCGGCAAAGATGGCATTCATATCTATATCTGTCCTATACGGACTTTCCTCAAGCAATCCTACAATTTCATTATATCTTTCTTGGCGAAGAGCCTCTGCTTCAGTTACAACAGATTCGCTTCCTTCCTCAACAACTTCTTCTACTACTTCAGGCTCTTCCCATACCAATAACTCAGCGTTCCATACCGATGTGTCAGTGGGAGGAGGGGTATATACACCGTCTGATCCATACCCATCCCCCACCGTAACTACAACTTCCCCTTCATCGTCATCGTCCTCCTCGTCTAAATCGTCAAAGGTAGCCGCTGTTCCATTGCTGGCAGCAACAGGACCGGGAACAATAGGATTTAAGCCTTGGGATACGCGGGAATACTCCTCTGGCGTAAATACACCACCCTCAGTTGGGACATAGGTACGATCTATTATCATATCCCTATCATATAGATCTAGTAGTCCAGCCCGATCATATAGAGTTTCTAATTCCTGCCAATCACTTTCTATTTTGTTAGGATTAGTCCCTCCCCTGAGCTTTTCTTCTATCTCACGCTTCTTCCTGCCAGCGCGATCTCGCCAGACTGTACCTGTTGCCATTGCCATAAGATCAATGCCTATCTGTTATTACTCTTCGTCAGAAATAGAATCGCCTAAAAGGATTCTCATTCGCCCATATACCAAAGTGTTCCACTGCTCTGAAACACAGCGCAAAATCAAATCTTTCTTTTTCTCTCCAATTTTGACCGTGTTGTATGAATCGCCTTCTTCAGTTCGTATCTGTTCTGCGAGTGAAAACTTTAACCACTTATCTTCTTCTGTAGTTTCTTCTGTATCTTTCGATGCGGTTAGAGACAGAAGCGTTACATGTCCTGCGGTTAACTCCACTAGATCAACAATCTCATCTTCTGTAAGAGACTGCGGATCTTCGGCTGCATCAATTATTTCTTGAATATTGGGCTTGTGAATTTTAGTAAGAATAACTTCTCCACCAAAATTATGCAGCTTTTCATTGAAATCCACCGTAACCACGTTGCTCATGGCACTCTCTCCTTGAGGGTTTTGTAATGGGCTATGCTACGTTTTTCTGAAAAAATTGTTTTACCATATTTATAACTGTGGTCAATCCAGCGACTACATACGGTACAAGGTCAGGTGCTGATAAAGCAGTAGGCATATAGCCGAGGTCGCTAATAACAGAGTAAGCCACAGCGCCCACTCCACCTACTGCTGCGCCCTTCGCAGTTTTTGCAGTTTCTTTCTTGCCGAATCCAACTTGGATATTCTCTTTAATTTTGTCAATCATTTCAGTCCTCTTAGTGTTGAAAAGGCCGCATGGCCCATGCTAACAGACTGCCGATAGCAACTTGCATCACACCAATGGTTGCTTCGTGTTCAAATACTGGAGCCCATCTGCCCCAGCCTCCGCTGACTTCGACCACTTGGTAGAAGATGATGAGGGTGGTAGCCGCTGTAGAAGCGTATGCCGCACTGCTTTTTTCCTTAGACTTGGCATGTTCTTTTTTTGTAAGGGTTACAATTTGACCCTTAGCTTTTTTGAGGTCTGCTTGCGCCCCCCGTGCCTCTTGAGATCGTGACTTCAGCGTGCTATATGCAGCAGATTTCTGCCGCTTACACTCGTCAAGCTCATTCCATAGCGTTTCATAGTGCTGTCTTAATTCAGCAAATGACCCAACCTTCTTGGGATCGCGTGGCGGTCGGCGTAACATTACCTACCTCGTTTGGGCGACACCTGCCCTTCTGCCCACTCAATCACTTTTGTTATTCTCTGGTTCTGTCCCTCTACTCTCCGATCCACTTTGCCCACCCGATCCCGCACCGACAGCAACAGCCATGTGTTAGCGCCGATCAACCCGACCAGCGCCAGCACAACTGCGGAGACAATAGTGTCAATATCCACGTTTCTTCCTTTTTACTCCTCAAGACATCTTGGCTTTGTGGATCTCATTTCGCTTGTTCTGAAAATCTTTGACGGTGGCAACAATTCCAGAAGCTCCACCCGCAAGCCACAGCGTCAGAAGGCTCTTGTCAATGAACGGTACAATCTCAACCCCCGGTGCGATTGTCGGAATCAACGGAAGGTTGCCTGACCCGAACACTATAGCCCCCGAAATTGCCGTAGCGACCATCGGCCACGGCTTGCTGATGTCCATATCGCGTAGCTTCTTGCATTGAGCTACGCACCGCTCAACGATCAACCCCACGAAAACAAGTTGCGCCAAGAATATCGCTAATCCACCCGCATCAATATTTTGCATTCCATCTCTCCTTACTCAACAAGTTTATTGAGCCGCAATGCCAAACCTCGCCACCTACCGTAACTGGTCCGAAGCGTGTCTCCGTTGACGGCGCGACTCCCTTTTGCGATGAAATCCTCTCGGATACTCTTCAGCAGAATCTTATCCGAACCCGTAGCGGTAGACGTAGGGATGATGACGCGAACCCACATTGAATCAAGCTTGTCTGCCTCAACGGTTATACCTAACGCCTTGACCTCTGTATTGAAGACGAGTGATCCATCGTCCATAGTGTCGGAGTTTACAGCGGCAACTCGCCGATCCGACCCATCTGCGAACAAGAGAAAGTTGAGCGAGTCGAGAGTGGCTTGCGTGGCCGCAATTTGATCCTCAATAGTAGCCCTTGCAGGAGCAACCATTAAAGCAAGAAAAAGAATGATACGTAGCATCAGAAATCCTCCTTAATAGGTTGTATTGCCACAATCGGTCAAAGTGTTCGTACCGCCGTCGGAAAAGGCACCGTCAAGTTGATTGCCACAGACAATGTTGTAGTCAGCGGCAGATCCGTCTATGCGTATCGTCTGTCCGTTTCTCACTATATTATTGGTTAGGACGTTCACATCGCCACCACCTGACGAAATTTGTATTCCATTACTTCCAGTTTGGTCAAAAGTGTTCCCATTAACGATATTAAAGTCGGAACTTATAAAAGCACCTTGTGCATCTGAAGCATAGCAATAGCTATTAAGCAACTGAGCGCGAGAAGCCGCTAAATTGAAGCAATAGGTATCACTATCGTAGACGTAAACATTTCGGATCATTGCCGAGCTACCTGTCACATCGACTGCGTGATAACTACCATCAATTCCCCCGTTCCAAGCACCTATGTTCTCAAGAATAACGCCAGTACCCGATATAGCAATCGCATCTTTATTAGCGTTGCCGTAAATCGTCGTGCCGGATACTTGCTTCCCATCATGAGCACTATACGCACTGCCACTGCCTGTAATAGTTTGGCCCGATTGATCTGCGACCAAACCCATATAAATGCCCGGCCCGAATTTTATGTGTGCAAGGTCTGCATTGCTCGCCGCATCCACAGCAGCACTACCGTCATAGAAATAACCTGCCCCCGACGAGTCCACTAATACGTGATCACGA
>CEOH01032289.1_pt1 | contig 12753 bp, 4 predicted proteins | sample 530311 | NCBI WGS metagenome assembly CEOH01 (sample SAMEA2619923, study PRJEB7988) | marine metagenome | biome: marine biome (ENVO:00000447); feature: deep chlorophyll maximum layer (ENVO:xxxxxxxx); material: "saline water (ENVO:00002010), including plankton (ENVO:xxxxxxxx)" | depth 60 m
TGAGACAATGAGTCTATGTTTTGCTGCTGTCCAGTTGTCAGTACAGTAAGCGAAGCTACATAATTCTTCTCAAAAAACAAATTGCTTCTTCTTGCGAATTGCTCTTTATTATTTTTTAAATTGTTAATTTTTACAGACCCGTCAGAGCCATCTATATTTAAAAGGCTACCATTACTTAGAGTAACATAAGTACCGTGAGCTCTCTTCGCTGGGTCTAACACAAAAGAAGGCTTAGGTAAGTATTCATCCTGAAGCTCGCTGGAAGAATCTCCTAAGCATAGAGCCTTCTCTGACATTCTTATGTCTCTGCTACGTCTTGCTATAAACCTCTCTTGTTTGCCCTTGAGAAATTCAAACATATAAGAAGTGTCATTAAAAGTAGAATATTCTGTTAAAATATACTCCTGCTTCTCGTCGTCAGATTGCTCTCCCTGAAAAAACGCCTTAAAAGTTTCTCCAGCAGAGATATACTCAAGATTCGAATCTGAAGCAACTGTATTATAACCTCCCTTAGGAAGAACTATATATTTTTCTCCAGAAGTGAAGTAAGAATAACCAACGCCGCTAGTAATTGACTCAGCAACAGCTTCTGGCTCCAAAGCGGTATCACTATTAATCAGGTAACTAGGGCCAAGTCTATTTTCATCAACAATTACCGCACCTTTATGTTTTGTCGTAGCCTCTTGAGATATCACATTAGGAGTCTCACCAACCACAGAGGCCACTACAGGAGTATAGCTTCCATCTTCTTGAGACCCAGTATTATAAAACACCTCTTGCCCAACATTTAAACTTGACTCTCCTGTCTCATAATAAAGCTTTTTCGCTACCTCTGTTGTTGGGACGTATTGATACTCTAATTGGTAAAAGTTCTTGTCATTGGCGTCTCCAGTAAAACACGCACCTGCTCCAGTAGAAAAAGGAGTAAAGTTTAAGTCTATAGAATTATATTGATCATAGCGACTAGAAAGTGGCGGGCCTACTTTCCTATAAGTCGACCTTTGATTAACCTTGAGCGACTCTCCATTTCTAAAAGTCATTTGGTCGCTTTTTTGCCTTGTAGAAGACTTATTATCTTTGAATTCGTCTGAGTTCCCCTTACCCCAATCTCCCAATATATCTACCTCAAAATAGTCTTGACTGGTAGCGTAAGACCCAGTTGTTTCAACTGTTTCGTAAACGCCGCTTACTTCAAAATTTATATTAGTATTTATATAATCAGTTAAATTTTCATCATCTTCATAAGGAAATGTTGCATTATAATCTATAGTCTTCCATTCGGCAGGATTATCATCATCATTACTATCTCTATTAACTCGCCTTTGTAAAGAATATGTTTTAGAAGGATCTACTGTAATATCAATAGTTCTCTTTTTTGTCAACTCTTCTCTATCAGTTATTGTGCTTAAGTCTTTATAGTCTCCACTATCTAATACTTTATATTGAGTGAAAAGTTCATTTTGTAATGGTTCATAGCCCATTTTGACACTCAAACCATTTTCATCAGTCTTTGTATGGCTATCGACAAATCCTGCTGCTTTAATTCTATTAGCAACAGAAGCTGACTCATCCTCAAGCTTACCAATTAAATCTAGACTAGAAAACCCAGTGACTTCGTGCCACCCAGAGACAATATCAACTAAAGACGAGTTAGCGGCGTCATCCTTATTTACTGTAGTAGTCTTCCTTAGTACTATATAGCCCTTAGTTGACACTTCTGTTTCATCTACAGTTGTAGTCGTCAAGCTTTGTACCGGGAAAGTAACAAAAGGGCTCCCGTGTTGAACACAGCCTAAATCATTTAAGTTTCTAGAATCTACTTGGTACTCTTTACCGCCATTAACCAATTTGCACTTTTCTAGAAAGAGTAAAGTCCTTGGTATCTTCCCGTCTAAAAACTGACTATTTAGCTGTAAATTTAAAATGTTTTGTTCGGAGTGGACTAGATCGTCTAAAAGTATCTCCTGCTCCTCGAAGAGTCTTCCAGAAGTCAATATTCTCGCTTGGTATTGCTCGTCTGTCTCTTCTTGTACTCTTGGGGCTTCTGAAATGTAAGGCTCGAATTCTGTTAAGCCAGCCAGCCTAAGTCTGTAGTTGTATTGCGGAAAGTTTTTTGCTACCTGCTCTCCCGCAAATATGCTTTGTATAAACGTTATGTTGCTACTATTTTCCGCCATAGCCCTAAGCCTTACATTATATTACACCTACTAACTGTTGTTTATCTCCCTAGGGTCAACATAATAGTAAGCAGTATGGTCTTCCTCAGAAGATCTAGATAAGAGCTCCTTATTACTCCAGCTATTAGGCTTACCTAATGGACCATCAATATAAGGTTTGAGAAACTCTCCTGACATAGCTCTTATATAAAAATCCATTTGTGCGTAAGGGTCAGTATCCAATCTGGCACCTTTGCCAACATAAGGTATCAACTTTAAGAAGTAAAACCTAGGAAAACAAGCTCCAAAAGGCCTGTAACCTATTCCTTCATGCACGTTGGTATCTGCTGCATAGTCTCCTATCATCATCCTTTTACAGTGATAACCACTTCTACCTAAATAGTTATGCATTAAATACTCTAAAACTGTATTTTCGTCCGTTCTGTAGCTCTCGTCTTTCAATTGCTCCTTATCTACGCCCATCCATCCATTTCTATCAACGAAAAGTCTGCCGCTTCCACTTAAAGGCCTATCCAGCTCGACTCTAATAATATTAGCTGGTGGACGGTAAACGCCCCCGCTAGGAGTTGAGCGGCCGTAAGGCTTTCTAAAAGAAGGGTTGATGTCAGTGTTGTTAAGCAAATCATTGTAATTGGAGTCTACCACCCTGCAACTCACAACCTTGTAAGGCTTAGGAGTAACAGGAGGGCAAGCGCTTCTGTAAGCTTGGACGTAATCTTGAACCCCATATATGTCTAAATTTCCATTATCAGGCGAGTTCGTATTGAAAATATAGTTCATATTATTAGAACTTTTTGATAAGAAAACATGGAGCCTAGGTCCCGGAGTATTACGAGCATTAGTAGGCACCCTTAGTAACTCTTGCCTTATTGTGTCATATCTAGGACCTTGTAATCTTTCGTACTCCACAGACCTATGATGACATCTGTTATTCAAAAATCCCATAATGTCACCATAAACACTTGGTTTATATATATGAGAATTAGATGGATGATAATGGACTCCATTTAAAAACATTATCCATTCGTTTGAATAATGAGGAAAGTTAGATTTATTTTTAACTTTACTCTCTGAAAGTATACCTTCTATCTCATAAACACCAACATCGTTATATTTGTTAGATAGATCAGACCCATTACTTACATAACTTTGTGCATCATTTCCCGTAAATAAAGCTTTGTGTCTCATTGATACATCTGTACCCTGTGCATTTGGGTATTTGACTTTCTGAGTTTCAGAGGTAAGATAACCTTCTTCATTTAAAGTAGAACCGCTAGTAGTATACGGAGAATAAACAAAATAATTTTCCCCATCTACTATAGGCTTATAATTAGCATGAGAGATAGTATTTAAATCGCCTTTACCCTTGGATCCTTCATAGAAAACTCCAACAGGCTCTACGCTTGGCTCCATATGTTTTAGTACAGTAGCTTTTGTTTTTTTAGCTAAGAACCTATTAAATCTCCTAAAATATAAAACTCCCTTGCCCCCTTCTACAGTATAATTTATTAAATCATGCCTATCTGCTACTCTCATATATGAGCTTACAAACTTACGTATAGACTCATATAAAGGACTTCCACTCACTTTCATCCTTTGCGCAGGTACGACAGAAGAACCATATATATTCACTGCGGAACCGTACCTAATATAATTAGTAAAAATTCTTTTAGCATCAAAAGAGTCATGTCCAACAGTGTCGACCCCGGGAAAATCTGCCCCTATAGTCCTCATGAGTGCATTTCTTTGGTTCTGTTTTGATGTCGAGACCCTCAACAAGGCATAAGCATCTTGAAAATTAGGTTTTTGCTTAAGAAGAATAGCTGGCTTTAGTTTAACACTAAATAAATTACTGTCAAGAGTAATCTTCTCCACTATAATCTTAGGGAAGCTACCTCCGTTCCTCACAGCAAAAGTGTCTAATGATCGACTTCTCACAGGGTAATACTCTCCCTTTCCCCCTCGAAAGGTGCGACAAGAGCTATCTCTTCGTCTTGATAAAAGTATTTTATACTTACTGTCTTCTGGATGCTGGCCAACATTTCTAACATAGAATGTAGTTCCTTTAGAAGCTATATGGTCAGTCCATTTACTAGCATCAGTTTCTCCCGGATGAAGATAGTCAGTTCTTATTCTTATTGCATCTCCCGCATTCAGGCCATTAAGATTCGAACCAGTAAGTGCCGCAGGAGGTAATTTCAAGCATTCTCCATGTTTATCAGAATAAAACTCTGCAAAACTATTGTCCTCTGTTACTGACTCATCCGTCACTAGCCCGTTTTCAAATTTTGGCTGCTCAACAGACAATATACCAGAGTTCGATTCAACTGTAGTTGACCAAGGGTTCCCAAAACTTATAACTCTATCTAAGTGTTTACTTGAATCATCTGGGTATTTTTCTTTCTGTTTTTCTATCCTAGCGTTGTAGACTGCCATAGCCACAGGACTATCATTTTTCTTTATCGCTTTATCACTACTAGTTAATTCTCTTAATTCATCTTTATAAACTGGCGCTATCTCGAATCTTACTTTCTCATTTATAGTACCAGTTCCAGCGCTAGCATTGTAAAAACTTCCTGTTATTGGTTTTTTAAAATAAAATATTTTGTTATAAACGTAACCTCTCCCACCACTTAAACCCCTTCTGTTAACAGTATAGCTATGTTTTCTCCATATTATTGTTTCATGAAGCAAAACAGGGACTGACGTATTATCTAAATAACCATCGTCATTCACCACCTGTTCGTTTAAATCTCTAGACCCCCATATCCTTACTTTAAAAGCCATCTCTGGATTTTCCACTGCATTAGTTTCTATATAGTACCCAGCCAAACAATGAGGAGCAGTAAAGAGAGGATCTAAGAATTGATCTCCACTAGCTTTATATGTACTAGCCAAACTAGCCAAAGGCAAAACCTTGCTTCCTACTGACATGCCTCCGGGGTTCATGTTGTCATAAGAGCACTTTAATAACATAGTCTCATTATAAACAGTCCTCCCTTCATCATCTTGGTCTGCATCTCCAGCAAATCTTAATGTTTTTCCATATGTAGGGACATTATAAACCTCACCAGTCTCATCTACTTCATCATAGTTTTCGAAGCCAATAACTTTTTTACGTCTATTAGTACTATTGTCTTGAGTTTGAGTTTTGTTTATAGAACTTAAATTTCTATAATTAATATCTATTTGTTCTCCATTTACTGTTCCTAAAAAATTATTATCTACGTCTCCTTGTTTTATTTCTAGCTTAAATTCTGGTCTATATTGCTCTAATTTAATATTACCAGTACTATCTATAGATTTACGAACTGGCCTTGCTGGGTGTTTAGCAGCTAAGACGGGAGCCAAAATATTCTGTCTAGTCATGTAACTGAAAAAGTCAAAGCCCACATCGCAAACACTTAAAGACCCAAAGCTCCTAGTTCTTCTCATCCCATAGGTTTGTTGGCCTTGGTATTCTTCAGTGGTTTTAAAATCTAACAATGGAGTATCCCAAGACTTGGCCTCGCAAAAAAGGCTCCTTTGTTGCTCACTGCCCCTAAAATAGTAAGTGTAAGCCCATAGCATCCACTTTAAAACGTCTTTTGCAGCATTCTTCCTTATAATTTTATTCCCCGATTCTCGTGGAGCGTATCTAGCATATACGTGCTGACTAGCATATTCAGGAAAAAAGTGATCAGAGGACCTTCCTGCCGAAGCTAAACTCTTGCTAATATAAACTTTATCATAAGGGCTTGGTAAATATTTATATTTAGAGTGCTTTCTCCAGCTCGCCCTAGAACTTGCTGTCTCATTAAAGTAATGAAGATTAACTCTATATGCGCCTCTTTGCCTAAATGAATCCTCCCAGTAATTACTGTTGCTCAAGACAGCTCTGGAACTTTGAACTAACCCATCGAATAAATTCCCTTCTGCCCAAGGACCCATTCGATTTTCAAACAATTTATTCTCATAAGTAACTCTCCCAAAAATATAAGCATTGACAGGGTTCATTACGTTTGCCCCCTGAGGCATTCCCGCTCCAGTAAGAGGCCAGTTTCCTTCTCCTGTTTGTGCTGTAGGTAAATCTATATGAGCATAAACTTTCCACCATTCGTCTTCAGGAGGATTGACGCCTAAAGGCTGTCCGGGAGTAGCTGTGTTTCTCATCCCTGTAAATATACTGTCTGCGTAGTAAAATATACTCCAAGCAGAAGCAGGACCTGCTGATTCAATCCTTAAATTTACTTCTTTAGCTAGTCTATTATGTTGTTCTGTTTGAGGACACTTTTTTGGGTCAGCCAAAGGTACGCTTGAATAAAAAAATGACATAAATTAACTCCATTTTGCACAATCAGTACCGCCGCCGCCACCACCGCCGCCTCTTTGTTGGTAATTTAAATCTATCCAACCAGAATTAACAGCATCGCCTGTCCACATCACATGTAAGACATCTGAAGACTTATACAAAGGCCTAGCCACAAAATTACCAGCGTCATCAAAAAATCCATTTGGAACATCTACAGTAAAAGGCTGTTCAACTGGATTCTCAGCGTTAGCTTCTACGAGCAGCACCCTCCTATAGTTGCCGTCGTCAGCAGAAAACGGCTGCTCAATATACTGAGTATCGACATTTTTGCTTAAGCTCCCAGCTTCCCACTTCCTACCCGCAAAATGCCATTCCTCAGGAGTACTGGGATCTGGAATCTTATCCCCCACAGGAGAAACCTTCAGTATTATTGGTGCGTGTTGTTTTTGTATTCTCATTTATTTACTAGGTTGATAAGGAATATGATCTATGTCGTCGTAATTTACAGCAGTTATGAATTCTCCATCCTTTATAGGAGAACAGTCCATACATGTACCAGTTATAGCTTCGGAAACGGAAAAATTATCAGATCCGCTCACCACCAAGTTATAAACCATATGGTCTGTGTCTACATAGTTTTTTGCTTCTACAGCTATAGTCTTTGCCTTGGTGTCATAATTATCCGTGCTGTAAAAATGTTTATGCTCTTCGGCGCTTTCTATTCCAGTTTGCGACAACTGAGTAAAAGCGTTTATGTCCCTAGATCCATAAGGGCCTACATAAACTTTCCAGTCAGAGGCTGGCTTTGTATAAGTATAATACATAGGAACCGCTTTTGCTAAAGTTTTAGTAAGAGCATCGTCCTTGTCAGGAGAAGGAACTATCGCAACTACATCTAAAACATTTTGTTGTTGTTTAAGTACGGCCCCATCAGTAGTAGTAAAGGTATTTCCATTTGTTCCTGCGGTTCCTGCTGTTGACGTATAAAGATTCTCAGCTATAGTATCTACCCAAGCATCAACTAATTGGGTTGAAAACGAAGGGCTATTAGAAACGAAGCCTTGGGCGTGTTCTAGAGCCAAAGGCTCTCCTATAGATGTAGATCCTACACCAGCGGCCCCATCGGTTCCATAGGTCCCATGTACGCCAGTCCTAAAAGTTATAGACTTGTTGGATGAGGGATCGTAACCCATTCCATTCCCGCTCATCTCAACCCCTGTAATAAAGGCATAATTTTTTGAATGGTCTCCGCTTATATGTTGGAGGTAAATTCTATAAGGCAAACCATACATAGCTTCTTCAGAACTTAGAACCTCTTTACTATAATCAAGATCGTAGAAGCCTCTAACTGTCCTAGGCGAACCTCCCCCTAACGGCTGATCTTCTGAACCTAAATCTGGGTAAGTAGCGGAAAGGTACATTAAGTTTCTCTGCGCGTTTCCGCTATTCAATGGAATACCTCCCTCCTCTGGAGATAAGCTCATCCTTACTCCGCTGAGATTTTCTCCCTGTATTGCATTTATTTTAGCTGTCTTTGTGACTGTGCCGAAGGTTGTATAAAAATCTATAGATATATCGTAACTTCTAGGTTCTAAAACTTTCTGAGCTACTAGTTTTAAATCTTTTTGAGTTTTAACTCCGGGCACATCCTTTAGGTCAGCTAGATAAGTACTAGAATTATCAAAAGCAAAAGCGTCCCTACCTACGACTACTTCTCCAGATAAGACACTAGAAGTTATGCCAGCTCCATCATCCATAAAAGTCAAAGCACTACTAAAAGTCACGGTATCTCCTTCTTCTGGGCCATTAATCCCAGCTGAGCCCGAACTACCGCCACTACCATAAACTTCCGTAGACAAAGGAGACTCTAGAGCTAAACTACCTCCTCTTTCGAATATATCTAAATCTGTTATATTTATCTCGCAATCTTTTGAGTCAAAAAAGAAATGCCTAACTTTGAAATCAGATTTCGACCCCTTTGAGCATATTAAATTATTATCAATAAAATAATCATAACTGTCAGTAACAAAAGTTCCTTTGAAATTAATATCTTTATCTTTTTGATAAGAAAAAACGTATCTACCCTCTGGATCAAATACTTTTCCGCTTTTTAAGTTGAAGCGCAGCTCCCTTCCATTTGCATCGCTATTTTGAGCGCCGACATGACCAGAGATGCCGAAAGCCGCTTCACCGGAAGCGTTATTAACATACATGTCTAAATCGTAAGAAAGAGCCAAATTGGCATCATTCGTACTTATTGCTCTAGATTGTTTTCCACTTATTCTCATCGCATTGATCTATAGAAAGAATTCTTAGGTTGTACTGACTTTGATATTGGCCCAACTTTTCTGTATATAGCTTCGAGTTCCGGCACCACAGGAGGTCTGTTTGAAAAGTTTACATTAATGAAATAACCAGTCTCGTCGTTACCAATAGATAGAGATTCAAGACCATTTTCTTGTTTTAAATATCCTGCTAGCAAACCTAGTCCTTCTTTTGAGTCTATATATATCTTATAATTAACACTTTCTCTAACCGTATCTACCTGCAAAGACGAAACGTTGTTTTTTAATAACTGGTGATAGGATTGAGCTGGAGTTTTTGTTAAAGTTATATATTCTTTCTCTGACTCAGGGTCCTTAATAACCTCAAAATTTTGATCATTTATAATGTCTAATGGAAGCTCTCCTTTTACTATTTTCTCTGAGCCTTCTGGCGTAAACACGCTAGAAACATCTTGGGATATGTCTTGAGTAACGTACTTTATAGTAGAAACTTTAGGGCTTATATAAGGTATAGACTTTCTATTATCTAAACCATCAAATACTTGCCTTATTCCAAAATCTGTTCGGGTCATCTGCCTTTTCCACCTTGCAACGCCACCGTGATCTTGTTGCGTTGGGGCAACTATTATTGTGTCAGAGTTTCCGTTATTTGGATTATCTTGTCCTCCATTAATAGTATCACCATAATACCAGTGGCTAGTTGTTTTTTCTACTCCAGTATCTACCCTTCTATTATGTCTTGTAATTACTAATTTCGCTCCCCATATTTGCTCATTATTATCTCCCATTATTTCTCTTGGGTATAGAGAATCTTTTATCGCTTCTGCTTCCCCGCAAGAGAGACTGCTTAATCCTAATATAGTGCTAGTGCAGAGCTCTTGAGCAAGGTCTCCCTCGCAAACCGTCTGGCACTGCTCTGTATCTGTCGCTGAAACATCCTGCTGCCTATCACACATAGCAGCGAGAGCATTCATTTCTTCTATTAAGTTACGCCCATTACCGCTAGATATACTAACGTCCCCTATTCGACCAGCAGGGAAATTACCGTCTTTATTTTGTAACACTAAGCATATTCCAACGTCTTTACCAGTCGCTTTTTGCCTTTCTATAACGTCGTAGGCTACAGCTGCATCGCCCTTAAAGCGATCAATGATCTGGGACGTCAAAGGCGCTTCACACATAAAAGGTGCATAGTCTGACACTATATTTTGTTTGTATCTACTTACGTCTTCAGGATTAGCAAACAATTCTGTACGTAAGCCATCCTTGGAAGGCTCTCCATATTGTAGAGGATTTAATCTAGATAATGTCCAAGGATTTAATACTCTCTCAACCTCTTCCCTAGAGGCAAACCAAGCCGCATTTCTTTCAAAGTGGAAAAACCCATGACTTCTGTTTTTTGCATTAAAAGGGTCATTTGTACAATTAATTTTTATTTGCTCTCTGAGTTTATTTACTTGGTCATATAGATAATTCTTAAAGACGAGCCCGGAGCTTTCTAAAGCCTCTATTTTTAAATTAGATATGCCTTGCGCAAACTTAGCCATTGGGGTTTTGTAATGCTGCGCAGCCCCATAGAATGTAGCGTTAGGCTCTACTGTTATATTTTCTAATACTTTATAAGCTTGATTGCATGCAAAATATTCAGATGCGGGGGCAGAAAGAGTATAATGTTTTCCGTAAAATTGATCAGCTATTGCGGTCTCAACTCCCTTAATATAGTCTCTGACAGTTTGATCTTGTACTCCAAAAAACATGTGGTAATCAGCTCCGTTAGGCCCCACTACTTTACCGTTTTGACTTTTAGTCTGAGCATCCAAACCTGTTTTTATCATTTGGGCAATACCCGCCTTAGACACTATAGATCTCTGTAGGTCTGTGCTTATGTCACCGCCAAAGGTGATACCTAGGGCCTGAGTAAATCCAAGAGCATTAAAAAAACCTGAAGCTGCATCGAACTTTCTTATTGCATTCCCAGAAGCTTTATGGTAAACCTCTATTGCTCTCCTGATATTATATATATCTCTTAATTCAGGAGCAAACTTACCTAACATCATACTGATCAAAAAGTCATTTATACTTCTTCCTAATATTTTACCACCGCTAGATATGGACGCTAGAGTTTGGCATACAAAGTAAACCTGAGAAACTCTTTCTGAATTTTGCTCATTAGCTCCCGGGCCTCTCTGGAACACAGATGAGAAAGCTTGAGCATATGTTCCATCAAGAGTCTTTGCGTGATTCTTTGAATTTATAACTATATTACTTCCGCTTATCATATCAGCTCCATGGCCTTTGTCTAATCCGTCTATTCCTGATAAAGCTGCTTCAAATTTCGCCTGAATGGACCTGTCCGTGAGGTCTACAACAGTCAAAGTTGGGCTTATGTTATTGAAATTCCAAAAGAAAGATATACCTAAGTCATTTCCCCAATTCTGAAGAACGTCTTTAAGGGTGCCGCTATAATTTCTCTTAAAATGTCTATTATTTTTTCTATCGGGAAATCTACTTAGATCAATACTAATGCCAAAACTATTCACCGACTTAACAAGGTCTTCAAAACTATAGGAGACATCAGATAAAGAGCACTTGGTTTCTGTAAATTCTTCTTGACCTAAAACTATCCATCCTCCGGCCCAAACATTATTAGAGTCCTGTCTAATAGTTTTATAAGGTCTTCGTGCATCTCCGCTTGCGTTTGCCAGCATTCTAAAAGTCTGTCTTGGAACTGCTTGGTAGCCATTTGCACTACAAGAATTAAATTTCACGCCTTTTGCTCCTGACCTATTTATCGTGTGAGTTTCTATGACGGGGCAAAACACATCCATTTCAATCATGTTAGGAACAGAGTGTTTAGATGTGTCTATTTGATAATGCTCATGAATCAGTCCAACAAATATTCTGTCAAGCAAAACTGAACCATCTGTGTAGTCAAGCGATAATACTTTGTTATCTACTGATATATTATCTGAGTAGCCCTTTAAGAACATGTTCCGAAACAGAGGTTGTCCTGCAAATTTTATGTCAATTGGTGAAGCTAAATTTAAATTGTTATTTGATATTTTAAACTCCCTATCTCCCCCGTCAGTTTTAGCATACTGAGAGTCCAAGGCTACATTTACACTAACTACTGTTGGGTTACCATTATAACCTATTGTAGAGTTGGCGTTATATATAACACCACCAAAAGCAAATCCGGGCTTTTCTCCGCCTATCTGAATATTAGGTACTTCTACTTTATCTTTTGCCATATTCCTTCCTTATTTTACACTTAACTCTGACCGCTAAATAAATTTTTGTCCGCTTCTGAATTATAAGAAAATATTTTAGCTCTAGTTCCCTCTAAAGCAGCAGGACTATCCTGAATAGATGTATCCAAAGAAACTCCAGCATTATTAAATACAAATGTCTTCTTTTCTGCGCTCGCCGGAGAACCACCTAATAAGCTATCTTCAGGGCTCTTCGTGTAGTCCACTCCCGGTATTTGCCTTAGTCCATTCCTCCATACCTGCTCGTTAAATACGTTAGGCACTGAAAACGTTGAGCCGTCGGTACTTGTATACGTAGTCTGAGAAAATTTATGAGAAGACTGAGGAGCAAAAAGCAAATCCATAGGATCATTACCTAAAGAAGACGATTGTAGTAGATAAGAAGTCTTCCCTGCAGTCGTGCTTTGTATATAATCTGTTCCAGAAAGAATTTTAAGTCCATTAGCATAAATATCTTTGTGTAGATAGTCTCCTGTAAAGTGCGTGTCAGAGCCGGGATAATATCCTGTCAGATTAGCACCAGAAGCAAGATCATAAAATAAATCATCTTTATCACTAAAATTATCTGACTTACTGTTTAAGATTATTTGATATCTATCATTTTCTATTCTATCAGCAAGCGGATATGTAGCTAAGCTGCCCTCTGTTCCTGCATTATTATCATTTATAAAAAAGTTACCTTTATATGTGCCTAATATATCTCCTACTTCTTTTAAAGCGCTTTGATTGAA
>CEOH01035916.1_pt1 | contig 12746 bp, 15 predicted proteins | sample 530311 | NCBI WGS metagenome assembly CEOH01 (sample SAMEA2619923, study PRJEB7988) | marine metagenome | biome: marine biome (ENVO:00000447); feature: deep chlorophyll maximum layer (ENVO:xxxxxxxx); material: "saline water (ENVO:00002010), including plankton (ENVO:xxxxxxxx)" | depth 60 m
ACAAGGGGGGCAGTACAAATTAACTTTGTCTTCTTTTTCTCGCACCACAACCCTCCAACTAAATACTTGTTCTCTATTTTTTTTATCAAAGGGAGCCTCACACGTCATGCATTCGTCCGGAAGGTTGCCCATCAATTTAACTTTTTTGGCCATTTCTTTTTCAGCCAACTTCTTTTTTCTAACAAGATTTTTTCTTTTTCCTTTTCGCGCCCAGGAACCCATCTATTCGCCCCCTCTATAATCTTTGACGCCTTTGCCCTTCCATCTAGTATTACGACCTCTTACATCATAATGAACGAAACTGCGGTAAAGGCCCACGCCGCCCTTCTTTATTTTGCCTTCTTTGATCAGGGTGACAATGATTTTTCTTAATTCAACAGGCTTCATGCCCCTGACAACAATATCTGCGGCCTTTGCTTTCATGTGTTGAGACTTTCTCGCGCCACCAATCCTACGATTATATTTTGGGGTTCTATATCCCGAAATAATGTGCATTGGTTTTTTTATATAGTCCCGAATAATTTGTAGATTTTCAACCAATTCTTTCAAATTATCCATATATTCATCTGGTACTTCTGTGCCGTCTCGGCATTTAAATTCAGACTTTTTAAAATTTTTACTTAGTTGATTACAACTCATTTTTATCTCCTTCTCCGCAACCGGATGTTTCAAAGTCATAAACCCACCCGAAGGAGCGGTCTCCAATCTCACTGTGCGTTACGTGTCTATTAAAAACTACATGCCTTACGTTAGTTGGTGTTTTTTTAAATCTTTTCAAAAATCTTCTCATGTTGTTGTATGGTCTGTCCCATTTCCTCGTTAAAATAAGAAACTCTGTTCCCCATACGCGTGGATTAAAATACTTCCAAGTAATATCAAGCCATCGTCCATATGATGCGTCTGAAAAAATAACCTTTACTGATAAAGCTTTTGCGCTGTTGTGGAGCCAGTTTAAACCTCCAGATCTTGAAATAGACATGAGAGTGCTCCCGCCAGCGCTGTGACCTAACAATGTTATATCACCCAAAATATGTGGCGGCGAAACGGGGCACTGTTCTTTGTTGCATTTGGGGTGAAAGTGTTCACGCAGTATATCCCTAACTCCCCCCACGAACGTTCCGAAAGCTCCTTTCTTAGTAAAGACTCGGCCTTGCCGCGTTCTTGGCGTAGATGTGTTTTTAGACCACGGCATTTCCGGTATCACAATTACATAATTTTTTGTTGGATCGATTAGTGTGGTATGTTCCAACACTCTCGTTCCAAAGTCCCTCTTTTTAAAGCCACCTAGGCCATGAAAGTAAAATATAATATCTATCGGCTGTTTAAAATTTGTACAAGTGGGGATAAAAACGATAGTGTCGCGTGCGTTGTTTTTATGCCTCCTGTCTATGTAGCCGTTGCCCTTCAGGGGACCAATATATGTTGTGCCTTTTATACTGTTGTCGTCTTTTGTTAGGTGTTCATAAACCTCAGTCCATGTCTTCACTGTGGGTTTATAAGCCCTAGATGCATGAACTGGGGTAAATGCATGTGAAAATCCAACAGGCATAATGATAGCGATCAAGACCACCAGTGTTCTTTTAAAACTCATTACTTTTATTCCTTTTCAATAGGCTGCCCCAAGCTTATTGCAACCAATATGGCAACACCAAACATTACTAAGTCCACCTTATCATAATAACTCATTATCTTTCTCCTGTCGACCCAAAGCCTCCAAGACCTCGGTCTGAGTAAAGATTCATAAAATTATCAGTCTCTAGTTCTTCCACGCCGCAATGTATTACTGGTATTAAAACCGCTTGAGCAATCTTATCTCCTGGCTGTAAGTACTGAGTTTTTAATCCAATGTTATGAAGATTCACATAAACTTCTCCATCATAGCCAGGGTCTACAACACAAGAACCCACAACCAACTGCCTCTTATATGCGATGCCAGACTTGTTTTTAATTTCCAACATATGACCATAAGGCACTTCTACTTTTAGTCCAGTAGGGATCAGTACGCTTTCTCGTGCGCCGATGGCTAACCCCTCTTCCTTCAACACACGAGCGCGTTCTCCGTTAGGGCAGTAAAATAAGTCCATCCCTGCATCCGTTTTGTGAGCACGATGCGGAGGGCGTGCATCAGGTCTAATTTTATATACTTTTAAGTTCATGTTTCTCCTTTATGCTAACATTCTGAAATTGTATTTTATAGAGCGGGTACTAAAACCCCACTGATCATCATATTCTAGTTTGCTCATGTATGGGTGATTTATATATATTTCATCTCGCTCGGGGTTAACTCCCCAACACTTAATGGCGGTCACTGTTGATGTGTTATCAATCACTTTAACAATCCAATAGGTTTTACCATTTTTTGTCTTTTTTGGGATGATCTCTCTTGGTATAAACCATGCTACCCCCAGATCATTGTCCCATTCTCCAATGGGGGGCACTTTATAATAATCAAGTCGATTCATAACAGAATCATCTAGTACTAAATCCATGGGAAATATGCCAGTAAGAGACACAAGATTATTAATTTTTTCTTCATCGTTGAAATCTCCCTCCGGCTTAAATAAATCAATATTTTCCTCAAACTTTTTCAAATTCTTCGGCCTCTCAACAACCGCGGCTGACCAGAAGTGCTTAAGTCCTGTGAATCTATCATCCACCAAACTACTCAGCGCCCCAGATCGCACCAAGACATCCAGCGCCTTCTTGTTTAGTTTACTATAAAGAATGTTATCATTAAAGAGAAATTCTTCAGCACTTTTGAAAGGTCTGTTGTTAATAATTTGCTCGATTGCTTTTTCTCCTAATCCTTTCAAGGAGGTTAGGGGCTGTATAAGTGTTTTGTTGTCAGCGTCAATATCCCACACCACACCAGAATTATTAACATCCACTGGCTTAATTTTAAATTTAAACTTTTTTGCGAGATTTATTGCTCTCTCTTTCCTAGTTTCTGGCTCTTTGTCTAAAAACGCCGCCATCCATTCAGCAGGATAATAATTAAAAAGCCATGCGCATTGATAAGAAATTATAGAATATGAAACAGCGTGAGATTTGTTGAAACCGTAGCCAGAGAAATATTCAAACTTTTTCCACATTTTTTCTGCCCAGTTCTTGGACAACCCCTTTTCAACACACCCAGCAACAAACTTAAGCTTTATTTGATTTTTTTGTTTAGCTGCCGAGCCGGTGCCTTTTTTTGTAAGAAGCTTACGAAGCTTATTGCCTTCATCCAAACTCAAATCTTTGCCGAGCTTGTGGGCCAACAGTGCAATTTGTTCTTGAAAAATTAAAAAACCATAGGTTTCTTCTGTAAGACTCTTGACATAATCATGTTCGTAAAGAATATCTTCTGGGTTTTTTTTGGCCCTCACATAGAGTTTATCCACATCCGCGCCGAGGGGCCCCGGGCGATAAATCGAGGTGATGGCAGCAAGATCAATTATGTTTCTAGGAAGCGCCTTTCTACAAAATTTTTGGGCGCCATTCTCTGTAAATTGGAATATTCCGGCCCACTTGCCTTTATGAAAAATGTTTTCGTAAACTTTCTGATCATTTAAGTCTATTTTTTCCGGATGTAAATGTTTGTCATAATAGTTTTTAATATCCCTGAAGGTGGGTGACTTCACACCATGATATCTCTTAAGAATGTGACCAACTGCCCCTTCGATCATCTTCAGCGTCGAAAGGCCAAGAATATCAAATTTAATAAAGCCCATGGGTTCTAAGTGTCTGACATTTTGACCCTCTGACCACGGAGTTTGAGTAACTCCACCACTATTGATTAGTGGCATGTACTTATTTAAATCTTCTCCGATAACAACGCCACCGGCATGCCGAGAAACAGAGCGCATCTGCCCATATAGTACATTAATATGGCTTGCCACGTGCGGGTGCTTGTTTAGAAAATTCTTAAGAGACTCCGAAAACTCCATAACTTCTTCAAAAGTTGGTGTATAAACTCCTGACTTAATGCCGTGCTTTTTCTTTGCTAGAGGTGTTGCCTCTTTGAGCATCCGAGAAGTAACAGCATTAACTTCCGTGAATGGTATTTCATAAAACTTAGATATATCTTTTACAAGAGAACGAAGCTGCAAAGTGTTAAAATTTGAGATAGGTACAACCTTATCGCCTCCCCACTCATCAATCAACATCTCTTTAAGAATCATGGGATCAGATACATCATAATCAATATCTGGGTAATCTTTTGCATCCGAACGCATAAAGCGAGAGAACAAAAGGTTATATTTGATGGGGTCAATCTGAGTTATCCCAAGCACATAGGCAACTAATGATCCGGCTGCAGAGCCGCGGCCCGGGCCTGTAAGCTGTACTGAGTTTGCCTTGTCGACTACCGCATTCATTGTGAGAAAATACTTACTAAATCCCCTCTCATCAATAATTTGTAACTCTTCCTTAAGTCTATCAGTATATTCTTCTGCTGTGTGCAAACTCAACGCCCTCAATCCTTCAAAGCAAAGCTGTGACAGCGCTTGTGAGGCCGTAAATCCGGCCGGTACAACAAAATCAGGGAGTCGCACCGTGTTATCCGGTAAAAACGATTCTATGCGCTCATGGGCAATTCTATGAGTTTCTGTTATAGATTTCATTACTAAATCATCATCATATTTAGCGCCGCATTCTTTTGAATATGTTTTATAAGACTCCCACATCTGATCGCCGTTTTTCGGATAGAGTTCATATCCAATATCTTCAACTCCAATCGGAAGCTCAGACGAAAGCCATGAAGGTGTTGAACCTTTACCAAGCCACCCAAGGCGTTTATAAAGTTCTCTATCTTTCCATGCATTTTGCGAAGGATAGTGACTGTCCGCAGTAGAAATCAAACCAAACCCATACTTTTTAGATACTTGAATAATATATTTGTTTAACTCGTGTTGTTCGGGAATGTTATTCCACTGAAGCTCTCCATACCATCGATCACCGAATATGTCCATCATTTTCGTAGTGGTCTTGCTCATAGCATCTCGAATTTGTGAGGGGCCCTTATCTTTATTTTCCCAATAGTCTCCAGCGTAGACGCCTCCGAGGCATGCGCTGGCAGCAATAACACCTTCGTTGTATTTACGGAGGAGTTTGTAGTCTACCCTTGGAAAACGATAGAAGCTTTCTTTTGAAAAAGATTTAGAAACCATCTTAAAAATATTGTTTAGCCCCGTTTGATTTTGGGCCAAAAGAATTAGATGGCGTCGGCGGTTCAATATGTTTTTAACAGCAGTCTTCGACGAACCTTCATCCTCAATCGTCGTAGCTGACCTAGAATCGTCCAGCGTGCGTTTAGCCTTTTTGTCTTCTTTTGCTTTTTCGTATTCTTGTTTCCACTCTGAAAGGCTCGGAAGAAAGTAGGCCTCCACTCCAAATATGGGCTTAAAATTCTTGCCTTCTTCTTGCATTTTTTTGGCGTGTAGCACCTGATATGCCATACCATTCATATTACCATGGTCGGTTAAAGCAAGCGCATCGCATCCATTATTATAGGCGAAATCCATGTGTTCCTGTGGGTATCCCAATCCATCAAAAGGGCTTCCAACTCCACTGTGTGCATGTAAACCAACGAAAGGTATTTTACTCATTATCTTCTCCAATCATATTCCACTCATGATATCCTAACATACTCTTAGGGGGCTTGTCAAGTTTTTTGCCACTCCCTAAATATTTTTTTAAATTGTCCCAATTGTCTATTTTGTAATACCAAGGTACCTCAACCTTTGTATCTTTTATTTTAACATTTTTAAATATCTTGTCAAGTTTAAAATGGCGGCCCGACCATCTTTCTTCAATAGGAATTCTTTTTTTTGCGTCATAATCATTAAATTGGCCTGTTCCTTGTTCCCTTATTACACGACGGGCTTCCTTGAAATCTTCTGAGTCGAATGTAAAAGCCAAATACTCATCATTTCTCACGTCTTTTCCATCGTACGAAAGATAAAATCCTTTTTTATTTGAAATTTTACTCCTATGCGGGATGATAACTTCGGGGTCATACACACCATATGGAAAACATGCATAATATTTATCAGGTATCACCCATTTACTTATTGTGCGACTCAACCAGTAAGCTGTTAAAGCACCATATAATACACTCCAACCAAGAGAATCTCTTTTGTCTCTATCTTTTTGGTGTATGGGCACATAGTATATGGGTATTACTCTTTCATGTTCCTTTGGAAATGTTTTTCTTGTGAGGTTGTGTCGAAGAGGATCCTGAACATAATCCCCCAGGCGGTACCTTATGAGGGGTTGCATATCGTCATGACAAACAATCCAAATTGTTTCACAACCTGCGCATGCACACTCCCAAACTGCGCGTTCGACCGCCAAGTAATTTTTTCCAATTGGTTGTAGACAATCGTGCCACGGGAAGCCAAAATCTAATTTTTGACCCGCAACAGGTATAATACCCGCCAAATGAAAACTGTTTATTAGCTGTGGACCTTTTTCTATCATTTAAACTTTATTTTCTTAGTGTCTTCATAAGTGTGCATATATGCTTTTCTTATTTCGCGGCGGTCAACCTCTAATTTTAAAGCATATTGGTTGTTTCCCCCACACTTTGTCCCCTTCAATCCCTTTTCCCTCAGAAGATGAGTTACTTTAAATCTGGCGTATGTGTCAGAATATTCAAAATCATTTAACTGCTCTTTTTTTAAAAAAGATATAGAAACTAAGTCCTTTCTATTTGGATGATGGCCATCCATTCTTTCTGACGGGTAAAAGTATATTTTATTTACAAATAAATCATCAGTGTCAATAGTTTCACAACGATGTGTTTCACACGAGCGAGCAATCATCCAGTCAAGAACAACGAAGGTGTCATTCTCTTTTTTTGGAAGTGGAAGTCCCTCCACATTCTCATCGTCGAAAACAAAAAGCTTTTCATAGACAAACTTCACGATGCGCGCATTTTCAGTACTCACCACAACTTCCTCTTCCTTTATTCTAACCTGACGTGTTTTGTGCCCTAACAAATTTAATCCCCGCAGGGATAGATAATAAAACAGGTCAAACCATATTTTTATTGCGCTCTCGCCATTTACCTCTTCAAATCGATGAGGAAGATTAATTTTATTTATTATTATAGGGAGTGATTTTTTTTTGGAATATTTTAAAGCGTCTAGAGTGCCACCAAGTACAATTTCTTTATATTCATATTTTGGTATTTTAATTAACACTTATTAAAACTATTTTATTTGGCCTTTTGGACCTCGTTGTGCCACCCTCTTAAAGGCATCAGCTTAGTTGTTCCTGTGCATTCGGCGCGATTCGGCTTCCCTTTGATTATTCTTTCCCAAGACGACCACTTGGGGAGAATTGTTCTTCTTACACAGGTCTCGAAACTTTCAATTACATTTGTTTCTTTAACAAAATGTTCTCCCCATTCTGTAATCTCTTTATTTTCATTTAAATGATTAATATATGAGTCGTCCACCAGGGGGGAAGTTAGTGATAATAAAAAAGATATCACAATTGTTTTTAACATACTATTTTTTCCTTCTTAAGTTTTTTATATGGCTCGGTATTTTCTTGAAGCCTTTTTACCACTCCAGTCCTTTTCTACTTTTCATCATTGCCTCAATCCAAGATTTCGGCTGCGATGTTTTTCTCCCTTCCTTTAGCTGGAAGTGTTTACCGCTTGCCCTCGACCAAAAATCTGAATCTTCTGAAACCGTGTCTACGCTTGTCCAGGGTCCAGCCCATGCGTCCTTTATTTGGTTTCCGTTTTTATCATAGGCATTAATAATTTTAAATTCATTGCCTCGGGAGGTCGTTGCGCTTTCGCCAAATATAAAAGCCTCTTGATCGTATTTTCGAGACATTTCGGCGCCAAAGTCAAACAAGGCCTCTGGGGTGCTTTCCTCCAAGTCGGCGCCGCGGCCATGTGTTGTAACAAGTAGACTATTTTCAATTACATGTACCGGCTCTTCTAATTCAACTTCAATTTCTTCGCCGGTTTCGGGATCAACTTCTGTTTTAGTGGTTTCCTTGAAGCCACCCTTAAGTTCTGTAAAGGGAAATCCAGCTGTCGCGAAATCTTGTTTCATTTGTTGGTACATTCTCCTGTTCTGTGCCGTACTTCTTTCGTGCCGGTCGGAAGACATAATAACAAAAGGATTTCCCCCTTCAATATGATCTCTCACACGATTATAAGAACTCATCTCCTTAAGGGTAGATCTCTCTTCAACGGCCTCCTTGACTATTTCATAGACAGCCTCCTTTGTGAGAGATGCAGCTTTCAAAATATCCTTTATATTTTTAGTAAGATCCATACACATAGTTCTCCAATACTAAGTAGTATTTTTCTTTCCCAAGAGAGACTTTTTGAACCATACCTTCTTCAACTACAACATTTTTTCCCACAATCTTTTCATTAATTTTTTCACAGTCTTGCGCTCTCCCAACCACTTTATATACGCCATGGACAGATTGTTTTTTTAATTTATAATCTTCAGGAACAAGAACTAGAGATCCTTCCTCCTTTTCTTCTTCTATTTCAACTTCTTCTAGTACCAAGTGTCGATTAAGTGGATTAAGCATCTTTTTCTCCAAACTTTCTTTCAATTGCATCGAAAATATCATTTAAATCATCCATGTCAGCACCCTTTTCATAAAGACGATATGCCTTAACAGCAGCCCAAATATCGTCCTTTGTCAACCACCCATTTTCAATATATTCTTTACGCAATTCTCTCTTTTGTTCCTTATAGGGCTCTATTGCCTCTTCAATTGCCAATGTGGATTTAAGATAATTAATTACATAATTTTCTTTTTTTTCTTCTTGGGTTAAATTTTCTTCAACCAATTTTAGCGCTTTCTTACTCATATATTCTCCTTTTTATTTTATTTCACAGGCGCCGCCAGCACATGCCAGTTCGCCAGTTAAATTAGTATTATCTTCGCTTTCTACGATTTTTGTTACGTCAATCGATTTTAATGTTTTAACAAGATTTTCATATTCTTCCTTGGTACAATCTTCAAATGGGGCCTGCTTGTAGCTACCCCCATCATATGGGAGCGCACTGAGGCCATTATAATATTTTCTGTTCTCCCACATCCAATCTCGTACCTCTTCCCATTCATTTTCTTCTATACTTATTGTAGCAGAAACGTTATGAGAATTTTGCCCTCTTTTATGTCCATTGCCCACCCATTCGCGACTTACTTTTTTTACACGATCTAAAAGATCCAGGGCCGATTCATGCCTAGTTATCGCATTTGATGGTGCCTTTTGAGGTACGCTGATCACCGCAGTGTCATGCGGCCTAAAATATTCATCTTCCACCATGGACGGATGGCTTTTTAGTAAATAGGAATATATAGCCTCATTTTTTCCCACTCTCATTCTTCTAATATAATAATTATTATGCCATGCGTGGATGCCACTGGACGTCCCTAACGTTAATGAGGTCGTACCTGCGGGTTTTACACATGTAGTTCTTCTCGCAGGTTTAATCCCAATTAGTTCAGCGACGCGTATGTTCTCATCTTTAACAATTTTTGCAGCCTGATTCATGTCTAATTTTAAAACGTTTCCAGAAGCAATCCCGGTCATGCTTACTCCAATGAGTGCGTCCTTTTCTGTGTTTCTGCGCCAAATATCTCTTAAATAGTGAAAATCGGTGTAGCTGGCCTGAAGTGTTGAAATTAACGTTGCCGCCTTGGCCCGGGCGTTATATTCTTCCTGACTTTCTAGATCGCCAGCATTTATCTCTGTCAGGTTACAAAATTGATAGGGTCGCAAGCCAATCTCACAACAAGGGTTGGTACCCCAATCCTTATCGTTTGTAAAATAAAAGCCGGGTTCTCCCGCTCCTGAAGCGCGTATTCTTTCCCAAAGTTCATTAAAATATTCCTTAGTAATTCTATGTCTCATCAGCATAACTGAATTGTTTGCGCGGCCTCTTTGGGGATTTTTTTCCCACCAATTGCCTGTCTTTGCGGCAATCATTTCATCATCATCGGCACTAAACAAGGATATCAAGGCGGCCCGTCGAATACCACCAGCTAATACGGCGTCTGCTATGTGACAAATAATATCATGAACCTCTATTGTTTGAAGTTTATCACCATTGTCCTTTTGATTGAGAATTCCCTCAACTTTCACTAAACATTCGCGCAGAGGTTGTGGGCCTGGTGCCTTCCCGCCGGAAGTTAAAAGGCGGGCGCCTTTCGGGCGAATGTCACTGTAGTCAAATCTAATCTTAGAGCCACCCTTAAAATAACTTCTCATTAAAATTTTAATTGCATCTGACCACCCCTCAATTGAATCTGCGATTAAGTATCTCCTGCTACGCTTTTCGTTGGGTCTTTGAATTTCCGGTAGCGCATCAACATGATGATATTGTACGCTATAGCCTACGCCGGTACCACCTAAAAGCAAAAACATTGTTTCACTAAAGGCGCGCCAATCATCAATAGGCAAATAAGCACAATTAAATATACGATTTGGAGCAACCTCAATCGGCTTTCCACCAAACTGCATAGAGCGCATAGAAGGAAGTACCTTCTTTTTATATACATATTCATAAGCATTCTCAATTTCACTCTTCATGTTCGGGTGCTTTTTAAGATGCATCTTCTTGTTTCTTGTAACCAACTCATCCCATGTTTCCCTGCGGTCTTTTTCAGGGAGATAGCGCGCATATTTCATATGCACCGCTATGTCCGATAAAACTTGTTTTTCTACTTCCATTATTTATTTGCCCCTTTGTTTTCTATAATTTTTGTATTTTTCTTTGAGCGTTTCCTCTTGGCGCTTCACCTCACTCTTTTTAATCTCCCCGTAAGTTTCAATTTGAGGGAGAACATCTATCTTCACATTTGCCGTGTCCATGAAAATAGGGTAAACCAACCCGTCCGGACCATTTCGGTTTTTAGCGACAAATATTCTCCCACTGTTACTATTCTTGTGTTGAATTGTTCGAGAAATAGAAAATATAAAATCTGCTACGAAACATTTGTTAAATGCTTCGGATATGGCCTCCATTGTAATGACTTCGGCGTTTAAACCTGATCTGTTTGTTTGAGAAGCGGTCCAAATCGGACACTCGAACTCCTGAGCTATACTTCTTAGCTCTTCATAAATAGATTCCAATTGATGTCTTTTCTCATCATTTTTTGATTTTGATCGTAATAAATCTGCATAATCTACAATAATCATTTCTGGAAATATTTCACGCTGACGTAACTTCTCTAAATGATTACGAAGTGTAGAAACACCAGCCGATTTAGTAGGATATTCTTTTACAATTAATTGTCCCTTTAAATCTTTAATTTCTTCATAAATCTCATCTTTTTTATTAAAAACCTCTCTTAGAGGAATGCCAGTGATACAACTATCATATCTAGATGCAACAACAGTGTCTGCTAGTTCTAAAGTATAGTGAATAACTGTTTTATTTTCTTTAACCGCTTGGGCACCAAGATGTACAAGAGCCATAGATTTTCCGGCGCCGGTGGGGGCAATTACAACCCCCAATTCGCCGCGGCCTAACCCCCCTTTGTTAAGGTCGTCGATAATTTTCCACCCTGTAGTCACTGGATTTCTTGTTTTTAGCTCAAACCGCTTTTCGAAATCTTTAATATAATGATAGCCATTATCAGAATTGTTACCAAGCTTCATTGCTTCGTTGATCAACTTTTGAATATCTTCAAAAGATGATCGTTTAAGCAGGGGTACCGACTTCAATATAGCACCTTTCAGAACTTGTTTTTTACAAAAATCAATCGCAGTGTCCTTTATATATTCTGCGTCCTGTACATCTGTTTTTTTCATTCTAGCAAAAAAATCACGGACTTGCTTCTGAACCAATTCATTCTCTTCTGAAATTTCTGCGCGCAAGATCGTGGTCATAATAGAATCCGATGGTTGCATGCCATATTTATCTTTATAACTAAAAATGCGCTTGACAAAGGTTTGTAAGTAATTAAATTCAAGAAAATTAACATCCAGCACTTCTTTGATTTGATCTGCAAATGACCGATCAAATAGAATTAACTGACACATATTTTCTTGAAATGATTTCCCAAATTGAGAAAAATCTTCTTTTTCGTTGTAAATCAAAGAAACGACCTCCAGGTTTTTATTCTACAACAATTATTTCCCTTTTGTCAAGGGATAATATTTTATTTCCAAAGTATTTGTATTGCTACAATTGCCACAGACAATATTAAACAAGACATAGTTTTAGCAGTAAATATACTCTCTTTTAAAAGAGCATATGTAAAAAAAGCAAAAACAACATTGGATGCCCCAAATCCTATTAGTTTTGATGTCCACAGCTTTCCGCTATCTTCCACAACAAACCTAATGGCGTACCAAAAACAAAGGCCCATTGGTATTGCAAAAATGACATTAGATAATATTGGCCGATCTTTCCACCATTCCCACACAAACTGAGAATTAAACTGAAACCACGCCAGCACATTACCCACAACAAATAACAATATTCCTATTAAAGTATTCATCTCTTTAAGCCTTTTGTCTTTTGTGGGGCACCTGTTGCCCGTGCCCCCCTGCGGCATTTATTATTTATTAATAAATTTTTCTTGGGCAACTGAAATTTTACGCTCCATTTCTTGTAAGCGCTGTTCATGTTTCAGTAAACCATAAACAAAAAGTCCTAGGGCGCCTAAGCCCAAAAAGGCTGTTGTCCATACACTAGTAAACATATTTTCCTCCTTTTTAAAGTACTCCCGGTAGGACTTGAACCTACGACCTGGCGGTTATGAGC
>CEOH01003698.1_pt1 | contig 12734 bp, 13 predicted proteins | sample 530311 | NCBI WGS metagenome assembly CEOH01 (sample SAMEA2619923, study PRJEB7988) | marine metagenome | biome: marine biome (ENVO:00000447); feature: deep chlorophyll maximum layer (ENVO:xxxxxxxx); material: "saline water (ENVO:00002010), including plankton (ENVO:xxxxxxxx)" | depth 60 m
TAGGATTTGGAGAAATCGTCCAAACATATTATGGAAGAATAAAGTACATGAAGTATTGATGGGTTATAAAGAACATACATTTTTACCAGCAGAAGAAGAGTTTTGTTTTTATCATCCAAAAACAATAGATAAACAAGAAAAACAAAATGAGTTTTACAATACAATATGAAAAATGTTTTAATATATAACATTGTTGATAATAAAAAAAGATATGATGACAATTTGTTATTTAACTATTTCAGAGCTCAAATTGATAACTCAATCAGGCTCGGTTGGAATAGAGAAGATATAATTATTGGAACAAACTTTGATTTTCAACACAATGGTGTAAAAAATATAAAACTTAAAAATGTTTGTGAGTTTAATATCTTCAATAATAAATGGTATGGGATACAAGAACTTATGTCTACTGGAAAGTTAAATGATGATTTTTGGTTTCATGACCAAGATTCTTGGCAAATTAACAAATTTGATATGCCTGAATTTGATGGTGAAATTGGTGGCTGTACATATGTTTATACACCTGAATGGAATACATCAACTATGTTTTTTAAAAAGACATCACAATTTATAGTTGATTATATTGTGGAGTTTATGGAAATGAATGATAAAATAGAAGCGTATAGTGATGAGAATTATATATCTATATTGAGAAATTTTAGTGAAGTAAAAGATTATTTAACTACAATAAATAATAAATTTAATGTTGGTTTAACTCATATGGAAAAAAGATATAACGCAGCTGATAAACCTGTGTCAGTATTAGGGTTTCAGCCACATGTTGATAAATCTTGGGATGTTTTTGTAGAAGGAAAAAATAATCTAAATATAAAATTAGTTGACAACACATTAAAACTATTATTTGAAAAATTTAAAATTGGGAGACAAAAATGAGTATACATACTACATCATGTGAAAATTCTTTTAGACAAATTCTTTGGAAATTTGAAGAGGGTAAAAATTTTACCTATGCTAGATTTGGAGATGGTGATTTGTTTATGATGTTTGATAAACATCAAGAAGATTCACAAAAAGATGGAACTGTTGGAAAGTGGAATAGGTTTGTAGTGACACCCAAACTGCAAGAAGAGTTAAAGGATTCTTTTAACATTATTGATGATAATTATATGGTAGCAACAGTGATGAATCAGTCAAATAATGAGATAGATATGGTAGGTTGTAATGACAGATTAGTTAATCATTACAATGAATCTGTTTCGAATGGCGAATTGGTTCACAGAGATTGGTTTCACCACCATTTTGTATTTATTCATAGTTTTGCAAATTATTTTAATGGGCCTTGGGGTCATCATGATTTAGGTTTTAGTGAAATGATAGAAAAATTTATTAAACCTAAAAGAGTTATGTATGTGAGTGGTTATATTTCAGATGGATTTAAAAAATTATTTGGTGATGTTAAACATTTTGTAGAGACACCAAAACAAAATTCATATGAAAATATAGACGATTGGTATCCGGAGTTATTAGAAAAAAGTTTTGATACTGATGTTGTATTGTTAGCAACGGGATTTAGTTCAAGAGTTGTAACTAAAAGATTGTGGAACGATAATAAAAATTTACAAGTTTTAGATTTGGGATCAATAGTGGATGGGTTGAGAAGTAGTTATAACAGATTATGGTTACAAAGATATAAAGATACATTTGAAAAATTTAACGATTAGATAGGAGAAAAAATGAAAATAGTAGGATTTCAATCAGGACACGATGTTTCTTACGCTATTTTAGAAAATGGTGTTCCTGTGATACACGAAGAATTGGAAAGATTTACAAGAGAAAAAGAACCTTTAGGTGATGGTTTAGAATTCTTTTTTAAACAAAATCCTAATATGGATGATGTCAAACATTTTACATTTGGAAATCCTGGTGGTCGTTCAGGTAAATGGGTTGATGAATGTTACTCTCAATGGTCTCAAGATAAAATGGAAGATATGGTTTCTAAAAATAATGGTAAGTATCATATGATAGGACACCATCAATCACATGCAGCAAATGCTTTTTATTCAAGTAATTTTGAAGAGTCATTAATTATAACGATTGATGGGGGTGGAACAGAGGAGGATGGTAGTACAACATCATTCACGGTTTGGAATGGGAAAGGAAACAAAATAGAACCTGTTAAAATTATCCCTTTGAGAGAGTTAAATATAGGTTCTCCCTGGAGAAAATATACTGGTGAAATTTTTGGATTATCAAACAAACACCCTAAAGGAAACCAAGCTGGAACAGTTATGGGTATGGCTTGTGTTGGTGAACCAAAATACACAAAAGATTTTTATGATGCATTTACTGGTCATTTGTGGCAAGTTGAATCAGGTAGAGGAAATTTTAATCCAGGAGATTTATGTCAAGCTTACAGACCTATAGCTGACAGAAGTGAACAAGATAAATTTGACATTGCTGCTTCTCTCCAATTAGCTACTGAGAAATTGGTAAGAGAACTTATGACACCATTTGTATCACAATCAAAAATGAAAAATTTATGCTTATCAGGTGGTGTTGCTTTAAATTCTGTTATGGTTGGTAAAATGTATGAATGGTTTGATGGTATTATAGAAAACATATATGTAGATCCAATTCCATATGATGGTGGTTTAGCTCTTGGTTCCGCTAGATATGTTTGGCATCATATTTTAGATAATCCAAGAATAGAGTGGAAAGATAATTCATCTTCTTATTTAGGACGCACATATAATGGTGGATTGGTAAAACAATCATTAGACAATTCAACAAAAATATTAGATGACTTAGATAAACATAATTGTAAATTAAAATACAGTGAAGCCACTGATGATGATGTTATTGAGTTATTATCCAAAGATGATAATGTTATATCAGTATTTGGTGGAGGATCTGAATCAGGTAGGAGAGCTCTTGGTAACAGAAGTATATTAGCTGACCCAAGAAGTCCGAAGATGAAAGACATAATTAATGAAAAAGTAAAACATAGACAATGGTTTAGACCATTCGCTCCTTCTATAATAAGAGAAGAGGTTAAGAATTGGTTTAAACGAGATATAGATAGTCCTTATATGAGTTTTGTTTTGGATTGGAAAGATGATATGAAAGATAAAGTTCCTGCTGTTGTTCATTTAGATGGAACTGCCAGATTACAAACTGTTACAGAAAATGATAATAAATGGTATTATAATTTTATTAAAAAGTTCGGAGAAAAAACTGGTGTACCAATTGTGTTGAATACAAGTTTCAATGACAGAGAACCTATTGTTGAAACACCAGAACATGCTATAAATTGTTTTCTTGGGACTGATATAGATTATTTATATTTTTATGATGAAAATATACTCGTGGAGAAAGTAAGTTGAGAATAGCTTTTTGTTTATTAGGAATAGTTGGCTACACTGAAAGTCAGGGAAGAGGTAAACCGATAGATTATAGAATTGGTTACGAATATCATAAAAAACATATTTTTGATGTAAATGATAATGTTGATGTATTCATGCACAGTTGGAGTACCGATTTTAAAAATGAATTAGTTGATATTTATAAACCAAAAAAATATAACATTGAAGAGCAAATAACATTTGATTCCAATAATTTAAGATTACAAAGTGTTAAAAGTAGATGGTATTCTACTAAAACAGTTTTAGATTTAAAATCAGAATATGAAAAAGAAAATAACTTTGAATATGATTTCGTAATGTTGTACAGATTTGATTCAACTTTTTTTAAACCTGTAATTTTTGATAATTACAATAATAAATTTGTTTATATATCTCATTCCTCAAAGGAAGGATGTAAACCATATGAAGTTTCAGATGGATTAGATTGTGGTTGTTTTGATAGAGCTACAGCTAATGATCAATGGATTTTTGGAAGCTCTAAAAACATAGATACTTTTAGAGACATATACGATGTTGTTGAAGATTATGATGAAATAAGTCCCCACAAAGAATTTAAAAATCAACTTATGGATCCTAACCTCAAACAAAAATTAAAGTTTGTTTTTTGTGGTGATGTAGACTATTCTATGATTAGAACTTGGAACAAAAATTGTGAGTATAAATAATGAACATCTACATATCAACATCAGATAAATATTTACATGTATTGAAACCATTTTCTTATCTTTTTAATAAATTTTGGTCAGATAAACAAAAAGTTATTATTTTAGGATATAAACATCCTAATTTTGATTTACCTGAAAATTTTGAGTTTGTATCTATGGGAGAACAAAAAGGATTAAATTTTTGGGCTGAAGATTTATACAATTATATATCATCAATAGAAGATGAATATTTTATATATTCTATGGAAGACCATTTTATTTTAGATTATGTTAATTTTCACACATTAATTAAACTTAAAAAATATATCAATAAAGATGTTGGAAGAATTAGTTTGTCAACTCAACTTGCTAATAAAAATCACAATGTGTTGGAAAGTTTTGGTGATACTCATATCATAGAATCACACCACTCAATTCAGTATAGGTTATGTACCCAATGGTCAATTTGGAATAAAAATTTTATGTTAAAATACTTAAAACAAGGTATGTCTCCGTATGATTTTGAATTACAAGGATTTGAAAATTCAATGGATGATGAATATAAAATATTAGGATTCAAGGGGGAATCAGTACTAAAACATGCAGATGCTATAAGAGCTAGTAAAGATGGAAAATTAGATGAATATAATTTTAATGCTATAGTTTGGGATTATAAAAAAAATGAGTTGGATATATTAAAAAAACCTGTTATATTAGATATGAAAGAAAAAGGGATTATTTAATGAAATTTACTTTTGGAATAATTACTTCGTCAATAGTTCCTAATAAGGTAATTGAATCTATTGTAAATCAAAACATACCTGAATATGAAATAATAATTGTTGGTGGTGATAATGAGTATAAAAATTATGATGTAAATCATTTTCATTTTGATGAGACAAGTGGAAAATTTACTGCTAAAAAAAATGGTATAACTAGACACGCAAAATATGAAAACATTGTTTATATGCACGACTATTATTTTTTAAAAGAAAATTGGTATGAAGGGTTTAAAGAATTTGGAAATGATTGGGATATATGTATGAATATTATTTTAAATCAAGATAACTCAAGGTTTAGAGATTGGATAATATGTTATGACAGAGATTTAGAGTCGAGAGATTTTTCATTAGATGAAGTTAGAAAAGGAAGACCTACAAGATATTTACCACCATATAATTATAACAAAACAAAAAATATGTACATATCGGGTGGTTATTGGGTAGCAAAAAAATATGTGATGGAAGAGGAGAGATTGGATGAGAACTTGGGTTGGGGTGAAGCAGAAGACTATGAATGGTCTGAAAGAGTTTTGTGGAATGAAAAATATAGATATAAGATGAACATTCACTCTACTGTTCAGACATTAAAAGATAAAAGACTTTCGGCGGAGATTTTATGATAAAATTAATTATATTTGATTTAGATGGGGTATTGGTAGATGCTCGTGAATTACATTATAAAGCTTTAAATAAAGCACTTGGTTCTATTGATAAGAAGTATGTAATACAACGAGATGAACACTTGTCTACATATGATGGGTTATCTACAACAAAAAAATTAAATATGTTAACAAATAAAAAAGGTTTACCAAAAGAATTACATAATAGTGTTTGGAAATTAAAACAAGAGATGACCAAAGAATTACTTGATGGTGCTGATATGGATAACAAGATGCAGAGTATGTTAAGAAGTTTTAAGTCGAATGGATATACAATAGCTTGTGCTACTAATTCTATTAGAGAAACTGCTAAATTACACCTAATTAGAAAAGGTTTATTTGAATATATTGATTTTATGTACTCTAATCAAGATGTTAAAAATCCAAAACCAAATACTGAAATGTATTTAAAATGTATGATTAAAGCTGAAGTAAATCCAAATGAAACATTAATAGTTGAAGATTCACATATAGGAAGAAGAGCAGCCTTAAACAGTGGTGCTTATCTATGTGGTGTTGAAGATTATAATGATGTTTCTCATGATAAGATAAAAAAAGCTATAGCAGAAATAAATAACAAAGCAGACAGAAAACCAAAATGGCAAGGAGGAAATATGAATGTATTGATACCAATGGCGGGAGCAGGTTCAAGATTTGAAAAAGCAGGATACACATTCCCTAAACCGCTTATAGATGTCAATGGGAAACCTATGATACAAACAGTAGTTGAAAATTTGAATATAGATGCTAAACATATTTTCATTGTTCAGAAAGAACATTATGAAAAATATAATTTAAAATATCTATTGAATTTAATTACGGATAATAATTGTGAAATAGTTCAAGTAGATGGTATTACAGAGGGAGCAGCTTGTACTACATTGTTAGCGAAACAATACATTGATAATGATGAACCATTAGTTATGGCTAATTCAGACCAATTTGTTGAATGGGATTCAAATGAGTTTATGTATTCTATGACAGCTGATGATGTCGATGGTGGTATATTATCATTTGAAGCGACACATCCAAAATGGTCATTTGCTAAATTAAATGAAGATGGATTTGTGTCAGAGGTAGCGGAGAAGAAACCAATATCTAATATAGCTACTGTTGGTGTATACTATTGGAAAAAAGGTTCTGATTATGTTAAGTATGCGGAGCAGATGATTGATAAAGATATTAGAACAAATAATGAGTTCTATGTTTGTCCTGTATTTAATGAAGCTATTGGTGATGATAAGAAAGTAAAAGTATTTCCAATTGAAAAGATGTGGGGATTGGGAACTCCTGAAGACTTAAATAATTATTTAAAAAATAAGGAATTATAGGTTGGTATCTGAAAAAATAAATGTTAATTTTGATGGTTTTGAATATCCGATTTTAATTGGTAAAAATGTTGTTAATAATATATTAGACATTGTGAAACAAAAAACACAAAATAAAAAAATTGTTATCATAAGTGATGAATATTTTAAAAAGAATGCAGTAAATAATATATCTTCAATATTTGAATCTGAATCATATGAAGTCTATTTTTATTTTATGGATGCGGGAAAAGGAAATAAAAGCTTTAATGAAGTTTTAAACATATACGAATTATTAGAGAAAAATGAAGTAGCTAGAGATTCAACTATAATTTCTATTGGTGGTGGTGTGGTTGGTGACTTAGCTGGGTTTGTTGCTAGTACCTGGTTTAGAGGAATGAATTTAGTACACATACCAACTACATTGACAGCTATGGTAGATAGTAGTATTGGTGGTAAAGTAGCAGTAAATCTAAATAAAACGATAAATGCTGTTGGAAATTATCATCATCCAATATTAAATTTAATAGATTTAAATTTTATAGAAACTCTACCTGATAGAGATTATAAAGCTGGTATAGCAGAAATAATAAAATGTGCTATTATTTCAGATGAAAGTTTTTTTAATTATTTAATGAAAAATAACGATAAAATATTGAATAGAGAAGAAAAAAATTTAATAGATATTATTACTCGTTCAATAGAAATTAAAATAAATCATGTTGAAGGGGATGTACGAGAAGGTAATAAAAGATTATTTTTAAATTATGGACATACATTAGGTCATTCTGTTGAGATTTCAACTCAAAAGAATGGTGAAGAGACATTTAGACACGGAGAAGGAGTCGCAATAGGTATAATGGCTGTAGATTATATAGCTAACATTTATTTTAATACAGAATGGGAATCAGAGAATTTATTTAAAAAAATATTTGATTTATATGATTTACCATCTTTTGTAGATTCTTCTAAAATAGGGTTTGAGAGAACAAATTTATTAAAAGAGTGTTTAAAAAATGTCAAAAAAGATAAAAAAAGAATTAATAATAATTTAAGATTAATTTTGTCTAAAAGATTGGGTGAAGCTTCTGCACACAATGATGTACCTTTTTCATTAATAGAAGAAGCTTTCAATAAAATAATAAAATAATGAAAGATAAAGTTTGTATAATAACAGGTTCAGGTAAAGGTTTCGGATTAGAGACAGCAAAAACTTTTGCTAAAAAGGGAGCTAAATTAGCACTGATAAGTAGAACAAAAGAAGATTTGATAAGATTAGAAAATGAATTAAATATAGGTGATAATTTAATTTGGATGGATGGGGATGTGTCAGATTCTAGAGTTGTAGATGAATTTGTTTCAAAAACATATGACTTTTATGGTAAAATAGATATTTTATTTAATAACGCTGGAATGAGATTTAGAAAAGGTTTTTTAGATACAACATATGACGAGTGGAAAAAAGTAATAGATAATAATTTAGGAAGCACATTCTTATTTTGTCAAGCTGTTGGTAGATATATGATTAAACAAAAATATGGAAAAATAATCAATATGTCATCAATAGTTGGTACATTGGGTTTACCAGAATTATGTACATATGGAGCATCTAAAGGTGGGATAATTGGTTTAACAAAATCTTTATCTTTAGAATGGGCTGAACATAATATTAATGTTAATGCAATAGCTGCTGGTTTTTGTAAAACATCCTACTTTGATAATTTTAAAAAAAATAAAGAATTGTATGACTTTACATTAGATAGAATACCAATGAAAAAATGGGGAGATCCATCAGATATAGTAAATGCTTGTTTGTTTCTTGCTTCGGATTCTTCTAAATATATGACAGGGGAAGTTCTAACAATAGATGGGGGGTGGAGTGCATGGTAAAAGATAGATGTTTTATTTTAGGTACTAGTCCTGGTATTTTGGATATAGACTTATCATTATTAAAAAATGAAATAACAATTGGAATGAATAATATATTAAGGTCTGGTTTTGTTCCAAATTATCTATGTGTAAGTGATGGATATCTTATAGAAAGAGACTTTAACCATATATTTTCTGATTCTATGATAGATAGACAATATGTATTTTGTGATAGGTGGATTCAATATGATGGTAAATTAAAGGAACATTTAGATAATAAATTTAATATTATGTACATTCCAAATGTTGAAAAAGAAGATGAAAGTTATTATATAGATCCTGATTTAAAAAGCATTACATTTACAGGGAGTACATCAGTTCATGATTTATCAGTTCCATTAGCTGTACATTTGGGGTTTAAACAAATATATTTGTTGGGTTGTGATGGTGGCACACATCATTTTTATGATGAAGATAAATCTTATGTACAAAGAATGAATGAAAATTTTGAAAAAAAATGGCCTGGTAGACAAGGTAGATATAAACATGTTACTGAATGGTTAGATAAATTTGGAGTAGAGTTGTTTAATTCTGATCCATCAAATAGATTGAAAGACATAGAATATAGAGATTTTAATAAAGTAATATCAATGAGGAGTTAAGTTATGAAAATATTTTTATTTATAAAAGAAAAATCGGAGAGATTAAATAAAAAAAATTTTTTACAATTGGGTGGGCTTGAATTATACAAACACACTCTATTGAAGTTAAAAAACTTTGATGTTTATTTGGATACGGATAGTAAACAAATTTATAATGAATGTAAAAACAACAATAATTTGTCTCATGTAACTTGTTACTTGAGGAAAAGAAAATATATAGATATGGAATTGAGTGACAAAGAATATGGTCCAACTCTTTTAATGACTAGAGATTTTTTAGATGAGTATGTATCTGATGAAAATGAACCAATTGTTTTAACTCATGTAACTTCACCATTTTTAAAAGTATCTACTATATTAGATGCAGTAGAAAAACTTGAGGGATACGATTCTGTTTGTTCAATAAGTGAAATTAAATCTTTTGCATTAAGAAAAAAACACAACAAATATGAACCTATTAATTTTGATATAAAAGGATTACAAAAATCACAAGTTTTAGATTCAATAGCTCATTTAAATTCTGCATTCTTCATCTTTACCAAAAAAAGTTTTATTGAGAATGATAATAATAGAATAGGTGAAAATCCTAACTTTTATAAAATCCATTTTCCAGAAGATTTGGATATAAACTATGAAGAGGATTATTTAATAGCTGAGAAACTTATGGATGAACATAAACCAGATGACAAAGTTCAAAGATATGTGGTTAGTAGAGAATATAAAGATGATAATTCAGTTTTTGATGTTAATGGTATTAAGTTTGGTGGTGATAATAAAGTGATAATAGCTGGACCTTGTGCTGTTGAAAGTAGAGAACAATTGTTTAGAATAGCAGAAAAAGTAAAAGGACTTGGTGCTGACATGTTGAGAGGTGGAGCTTATAAACCGAGAACATCCCCCTATTCATTTCAGGGATTAGGAGAAGAAGGACTTAAAATACTAGCCGAAGCTCGAGATAAATTTAATCTACCATTTGTTACAGAAGTTATTGATGAAGAAAGTGCTAAGTTAGCTTTTAATTATGCAGATATGTTTCAAATTGGAACAAGAAATATGCAAAATTATTCTCTATTAAAATTTTTAGGAAAAATGAATAAACCTGTTATATTAAAAAGAGGTATGTGTGCAACTTTAAAAGAGTTTATGATGTCGGCAGAATATTTAATGTCGAGTGGTTGTGAAAAGGTAGTACTTTGTGAGAGAGGAATTAGAACATTTTCTGACCATGCTCGTAATGTATTAGATATAGGAATAATACCAGCTATTAAAAAGGATAGTCATCTTCCAATTATTGTAGACCCTAGTCATGCGAGTGGTTATAACTATAGTGTGGTATCTCATGCACTTGCTGGTTTAGCTGCTGGGGCGGATGGAATGATTGTAGAAGTACATGATTGTCCAGAGGAAGCATTAAGTGATGGACCCCAAGCTTTATTGCCAAAACAATTTTCAGATTTAGTTAAATATTCTAAAGGAATTATAGAGGTACTTAAAAAATGATTTATATATCTCATAGAGGAAATTTAAATGGTAAAGATATAGAGAATGAAAATAATCCACTCTACATAGATAGAGCATTAGGAAAAGGATATGATGTTGAGATAGATGTATGGTTTAGAGATAATATGTTTTTTCTTGGACACGATTATCCAACATACAGAGTTGAAATAGATTATTTGAGAAATAAAAAACTATGGTGTCACGCAAAAAACATAGAAGCACTTAATAAAATGTTAAAAGAAGATATACATTGTTTTTGGCATCAAGAAGATGATGTTACATTAACTTCTTGTGGTTTTATGTGGACTTATCCAGGAAAACAATTAACAGATACATCAATATGTGTTTTACCTGAAAAAAATAATGAAATTCCAAAAAAAGGTCTTGGAATTTGTAGTGATTTTATCGTATATTATAAAGATGGAAAATTTTAAAATGTCTAATAAAACAATAATAACAGGTGGATGTAGTTTTGTACACTCTTCTGATACTTGGGCTGTTCAATTGAAAGAATTTACAGATTCTAACATTATTAATGTTGGAATAACAGGTGGAGGAAATGATTTAATTTCAAGGGCTGTGATTCATAAAACAAATGAGCTTTTAAATAATGGTAAAAAAGCAGAAGATATTTTTGTTTTTGTATCTTTATCTGGTTTAGAAAGAACAAGTTTTTTAGTTAATAAGGATTGTACTACTTATGATGACATTTCTCATTTTAATAATAGTAATGATAATCTATCTGATGATTTTGAATATAAATGGGGTGGAGCTAGGTATTGGGGAAATTTTGTTGATTCTGAAGATACCTTTTGGGCTCAATTTTTGGCTCACACTGTAGATAGAAGTGAAATGATTCAAAAATATTTTGAATATATTTATAATGATGAATATCATTTTTTAAATACATTAGAACATGTATTAAGATTACAATGGTTTTTTAAATCTCATAATATCAGATATAAAATATTCACTGGTTGGGATATATTGACATATATTGATGAAGAACATTTACCTAAAAAGTTTTTAACATCTATGAAACATAAACAGTTTCAATGGGATGTAAAATATGAGAGTAATATAAACGAATTAAATAAAGATAGATATAAAAATTCAACTCATCTGTGGGACATGATTGACTTTGATGATTTTTGGGTTTTTAATAATGATAAAATTAGATATGGTGGTTTATTACAATGGGTTCAATATAATGTAGCGGTAGAAGATTGGTACAGAGCTAGAGATGACAGACATCCATCTTTCAAAGCTCACAGAGAATTTTGTAAACAAGTAATAATTCCATTGATGGGAGATTGGTATGAAAAAAATAATTAATTTCTTTTTGAGTTTTTCATTTATAAAAAACTTATACAGAAAATATTTAACTAAAAAGAAAATGAAGTCAATTAAAGATAAAGATCCATTCATTTATAAGTAAAGGTATAATTATGAGAATATTAGGAATAAATTGTTTAAATCATGATGCAGCAGTTTCTGTTATAGAAGATGGAGATATAAAATTTGCTGGTCATTCGGAAAGATACAGTCGTAAGAAAAATGATATGTTTCTGAATGATGGTATAATGGATGAAGCTCTATCTCATGGACAACCTGATATTGTTGCATACTTTGAAAGGCCGTGGTTAAAGAAATCTCGTCAGTTATATGCTGGACAATACAATGAAGTATTTCAGACAGCTAACACTCCAAAAAATTATCTTAAAAGATGGTTAGGTGATACTAAAATTCAATATGTTCAACATCACGAAAGTCACGCTTCTGCTGGTTATTATACATCACCATTTGATGAGGCTTGTATCGTTGTGATTGATGCTATAGGTGAATGGGAAACGGTATCTATATGGTATGGTAGAGGTAACAACTTAGAAAAAAGATGGAGTCAGAAATATCCTAAATCACTTGGTTTA
>CEOH01089281.1_pt1 | contig 12613 bp, 7 predicted proteins | sample 530311 | NCBI WGS metagenome assembly CEOH01 (sample SAMEA2619923, study PRJEB7988) | marine metagenome | biome: marine biome (ENVO:00000447); feature: deep chlorophyll maximum layer (ENVO:xxxxxxxx); material: "saline water (ENVO:00002010), including plankton (ENVO:xxxxxxxx)" | depth 60 m
AAAGCAAACTACTGGTTCTTTGGCTGCAGTCTGGTATGTTAACAAAGGGTCTGTTGGCTTAAAGGGCCACTCGACATTCTCATCTGCATACCCAAAAGAGTTTGCTCAAGCCGAGCCGATTGCCTCTGATAGCTCCGGTGCCTTTACAGCAGTCATTTCAGGGACGAATGTCTTAGAAGAAATAACCTTTAACTTTGACGAGAGCAGCGGCCGGTTCATAAGAAAGGTTTTTAATACTAACCCAACGCTGGTTAATACATCATCTTACTTAACTCCCTCTAACTCACAAAAGAATTATTGGCTTGGCGAGAGTTACGAAAACACATTTGTAAATCATGTTGCCACAACTTGTACTGCGTCACTCGCCAACACCAACGGCAATAAATATTGGGGTGTTATTTTACACTTAGCGACAGATACTGAGGCCAGATCTACTCAAACGCAAGTTCACCACGCAAGGCAAAAGAGGTCATTCACCGATCCAAGAACAGGCTGGTTTATTTCTCAAGACTTGTCGTCTTTGACTGGCAGCTACAATCCGAGAAGTATGCAGAAGTTGTTTAAGATAATCTCCTTGGGTCACGGTTCATGGGCACAAAAGAATATAAAGATTAGTATTCAGAACATTAAAGCTCCAACAAACAATTTTGTAAAATACCCAACCTTTGACGTTGTTGTTAGAAATATTGCGGATAATGATAAAGCCCAGCAGGTAATTGAAAAGTTCAGCGGCTGTAACTTAGATCCAAATTCAGCAGACTTTATTGGAGCCAAGATTGGTACCCGGTTTTTTGAATTTGATACTACAAAGAGAAGATTGATAGAAAAAGGTAGTTTTGCTAACAGGTCTAAATATATTCGCGTTGAATTGGATCCAACTGTTGAGGGTGGCACGGCGAATGAATCGTTTGCTCCTTTTGGTGTATATGGTCCGGTTAAATACAGAGATATTTTTGTTTCCGGATCCCGCGCCGCAGGAAACCCCGCCACCGGCTTCCATGGCGTCCAACAGCTAAAACAGCACTACACTTCTTCAGCCGACAACCCGGTGAAAGAGTCTGGTGTCCACGCTTTTGCTCTGGGCGGTGACGTTGGAGCCACCCGAATCGGCCTTGAGTCGTTCCAAGGCACGAACTTTATCACATCATCCCATGTAGATCTTTGCTACAAGCTTGTGTTCCCAGAGGCAAGACTAAGACAGAATTCGGATCAAGATGGACTATCATCTCTGAGTCAGGTCAACTTTGGCGTCTGGACAGGCAAGAGTGATTCTAGTGTTGTCTTCAACAGAGATGTTATTGACTTGGTTCGAACCCCGTCGTCTGACATTTCCGAGATCCATGATCCCTCGTCGACAGCGCCTTTGTTGACCCACCAATGGGTTTTCACGCTTGACGATATTAAATATCAAGATGATAACAAAAGATACGGTTACGTTTCAGGCTCTCGCCGCGCAGGCACTTCGTACACCGCTCTTAGTGGTGGCTACACCAGCTTGTTGGATACTGGAATTTCAGCCTTTACGACGTTACTGTATGGTGGAACCGATGGCTTTGACATCACAGAGAAAAATCCAATTAGAAATACGTTCCATGATGGTACCACAGAAACAAGCAACTACGCTTACAACACAATTAAACAAGCGATTGATTCCGTAAAGGATCCAGAGTTCGCTGAATATAATATAGTTTCAATCCCCGGTATCACCAACAACAGCTTAACGCGACACTTGATTGACGTGACAGAGGATAGAGCAGATGCCTTGGCAGTTATCGACCTAGAGGGAGATTTCCAGCCCGGTCACGAAGGCGCGAATGCAAATGCGGGTACTGTTAATTACGGCTCAGTATCCACTACGATTACTAATATGAAGAATCGTCAGATCAATAGCAGCTACGCATGTGCTTATTACCCCTATGTGCAGGTTAGGGATACTCTGACTGGCGACTTAGTTTACATGCCACCTTCCGTCTTGGCAATAGGGGCCATGTCGTACACCGATAGAGTTAAAGCTCCGTGGTTTGCTCCAGCAGGGTTTAACCGTGGTGGATTATCTAGCGGTATTGCAGGCTTGCCAGTTGTTGGAGTCACAGACAGGCTCACCTCGGATGATCGCGATGACTTGTATGACGCCAACATTAACCCAATCGCCAGCTTCCCAAGTGAAGGTATCGTGATCTTTGGTCAAAAGACTTTGCAACTTAAGAGAAGCGCCTTGGACAGAATTAATGTCAGAAGATTGTTGCTCTTTGTGAAGAAGGGGATATCCAGAATTTCAAATGAACTTCTCTTTGAGCCAAACGTTCAGGAGACTTGGGACAGATTTATTTCAAGAGCGAATCCATTCTTGGCTGATGTCAAGGCTAGATTTGGCTTAACTGATTATAAATTGGTTTTGGATAAAACAACTACAACACCAGATCTAATTGATCAAAATATTCTGTATGCTAAGGTTTTCTTGAAACCAGCCCGGGCAATTGAATTTGTCGCAGTTGATTTCATAATTACTAATACAGGGGCAGCTTTTGAAGATTAACAGGAGATTAATAAATGCCACAAGCGACTAATTTACCACCATGGCAATCAGCAGGAATTGAGCCAAAAAGAAAATTTAAATATATCTTAATCCTTGCGGATGTCCCAGCTTGGGTTGTGAGAACTGCTGGAAGACCCAATATCAATGTTACAGAAGGGGGAAAGCACAACTTCTTGGGACACGAATTTAAATTCCCCGGTAGAGTAACTTGGGACAATATCGAAGTAACACTTGTGGATCCTATTGATTTTGATGCATCGAGAAGACTATTAAGTATTATTACAGAGGCTGGCTATCGCTCGCCCTCAACATGGGCCGGCGATAACAGTGGTCATCGTTTCTCTATTTCCAAGAAGAAGTTTGTTCAAGGCAATTTAGGTACAATTCAAGTGCAAGCACTTAATGCCGATGGCGTCATCGCTGAAACTTGGACTTTGAACAACGCTTGGATTAGTAAAGTATCACACGATGATTTTGATTACGCCTCAGAAGACCTACTCGGCATGAATCTTACTATTGTGTATGATTGGGCTGATCTAGAGATTAACCAAGATCTAATAACTATTGGCTAACTTTTTTAAACAACACCTAATTACTTTAGATGTTTTGGGGAAGTGGAAAAGGTTTAAATAGGTTCGGAGCGCTCCTAGGCTCTAAAGAGGAGCTTTTACCATCTGATGGTGGCCGGCCCAGAGCTTTAATACATGAACAAGGTGTTTTACAAGCCACTCACAGATTCTTTCTAGAACTAAGAGGTATTGATGTCGCTTATATAGTGGATGTTAACAGGCCATCTTATTCGATACAAACACAAGAAAGTCGGCTTTTAAATTGGAATTTTTCAATTCCAACTTCAATAACTTGGGAACCAGTCACTTTTACCATTAAAGAAATTTATGAAGGGTACAACTTTACTACGGTTCTTGGATATTTTTACAACAAATTAAATGATTTGGTTTGGGATCCACCAAATGACATTAATACAGAGTTTATAAAAGATATAGGAAAATTACAGTTAACAGAAGCTCTCGGACCTGTTAAAATAAAGTCATTAAATGCTGATGGCGGCGTTGTTGAATTGTGGGAACTACATGGTGCTTATATCACAGCGCTTAAGCCTTCACAATTAAGTTACGATCAAGATAGTCTTACAAACTTATCTGTTACTGTAAAATATGATTTCGCCACGTTAGAGGTGGCTGGTTCAACATCAGACTATTCAACATTAGAAAGAACAAATTTAGTAGGCTAAAATAAGAGGTTATAATGAGTCAACAAGGTGCACCGCAGATTGATGCGAATCTGCTTAAAATGATGTCTCAGGCACAGGGACAACAAAACAATAATTTATATTCAGTACCAACCATGTTGGTGGATTTGCCATCTAGGGGTTCGCTTTACCCCGAAGGCCACCCACTATACAATAAAGAGACCATAGAAATAAAATATATGACTACAAAAGAGGAGGATATCCTTTTAAACACTTCATATATTGAGAAGGGCGTGGTTTTAGAAAAGCTGTTGGAAAGTGTTATTTTAGACAGGGCGATTAAAGTCGACACGCTTCTTAGCGGAGATAAGTCAGCAATTCAAATTGCCTGTAGGTCAAATGCATACGGCGAAGATTATGAATTTGAATATGTATGTAATTCATGTGGTACCAAGAACGAGCTTTCAATTAATATAAATGAGCTTAACCACTATCACGTTGATTTTGATAAAATAAAAAGCGACGGCGGAATTTTTATTGACTTGCCAGTTTCAAAGAAAAAAGTTAAAGCAAAAATATTAACTGGTGAGGATGATAAAGCGATACAAGCGAGAATAGACCAAAAAAAGAAACATGGTTTACCAGAACAGTTTATAATTGAAAGATATAAACAAATATTTTCTGAGATTGATGGGAACCAAGATCCCATGTATATTGCCTCTTTTGTTCAGAACATGGCAATCAGAGATTCAAGATACTTTATGAAGCAGTACATGAAAATGCTTCCGGGTGTAGATTTCACTTATGATCACGCCTGTATTAAGTGTGGCTCTGAGAACAAAGGAGGTGTCCCAGTCGGGGCTAGCTTTTTTTACCCTAACGAATGAGTATAGCGCCGCTGTTTATAAAACCTTTCTCATTATGATGAAAAACTTTAATTGGTCTTTTACAGAACTATATTGCCTACCAGTCTCTTTAAGACGCTGGATTTTTGATAAATCATTAGAGATGATAAAAACTGAGCAATCATAACTATTTAAAGTATGGCCAAACCGACAATAAAACAATTACAAGCTCAAATAGCTGTTTTAAAAGCTCAAGTAGAAACTCAAAACAAAATTAAAGAAGGTCTTGCGGATTCTGCCTCTCTTTTAGAATTGTTTAATAATAAATTATCAGCAACAAGTGTTGCCATGAAGGCCCTTGATGTTGCCGGCATAGCCACCGGCACCATGGCCAGCAGGTTTATAGATTTAAACGAAGCTCTTAATAAATCTTCGGCTGGCGTTGATCAACTAAAATTAAGTAAAGAGGCTTTGCGTGATTCTCTGTTTGATTTATCTAAAGAAACTAGAGAGTTTGGTGTTTCAATTGACGACAATTATAAAATAACTAGAGATTTTACACAGCAGAACGTAAAACTCTTAGATATTTATAAGAAAAACACCGTTGGTCTTGTTGATTTTGCCAGCCGCTTAAAGGCTTTTGGCGTTGATACGAAAGATGCATACGAAATGGTTGGCACGTTAACTTCTAATTTAGACATGAACGCCAATCAACTCGACTCTACTAGAAGGTCACTAGTCGGCTTTGCCCGCCAAACTGGACAATCAGTACAGGAGGTCGTAAAAAGCTATACTAACAATATTAAATCGTTCATGGACTTCCTAGATCCAAAAGAGATGAATCAGGCTTTTATGCAGTTTCAGGTTATGTCACGCCGCATGGGAATGGAGGCAAATAAACTTTACGGAATAGCTACAAAATTTGATACAATTGAGCAATCACAAGAGATTGGCGCAAGACTAAATCAGGTATTTTCCTCTTTAGGTATTGAGTTTAATGCGCTTGCCTTACAAGAAATGGATCCAAAGCAGAGAGTGGAGTATCTCTCTACAAAAACTAGGGAAGCTTTAACTAGAGCGAGGGGAATGGGCGGCATGGAAGGTCGTTTAATAACACAAGCTTTAACACAAGCCGGCGGTTTTGGTTCCGTAGCGGATTTAAGGGCTTTTGCAGCAGAGGGAGGCGGCCGAAGAGCAGGGGCGTTTGAACGTGGCGGCGGCCGAGTTGCTGAAGTTAGCAGAAGAGAAGAAGCTTTAATCGCAAGAAGAGAGAATATTGTCAATCTTCAAAGGGCGAATACTAAAATCATGACAGAAACTCTTGCAAGACAAACAAGATTTTTTAAGTCCATGACAAGTTTGGTTGATAACTTTCCAAACCTTATAATGACCGCAGTTGAAAAAGAGTTCGAACTCAAAATGCGCGCCCAAGGGAGACTGCTCGCCGGCGAAATTCCAGAAGCAATAAAGGCCATATTAGAGAACAATAACATAGCGGTCTCCAATTTGTCACAAGCAGTTATTCAGTTGGGGAAAGTTGTTGAGACGATGGGCCTTACCGACAAGCAGAAAAAAGACCTTCTTGCTTCGATTAGCGGCCTTCCAACCAGCGTTGGGTTGGCAATCAAAGCAGCCATGGGAGTAACCTAATATTCCAGCTAGAACCTAATTATTATAACAGGGAAACGTTTTATGTCTATATTTGAAGAATTAACAAACAAAATACAGGAAGTGGAAAGCAACGTAAGGCAGCAAAGGTTTGATAGTGTTGCTGAAAATACTGATAAGACTATTGGAACTAGTGATAAAAACATAGCATCAATTCGAACTTCTCTGCCTTTCGCTGATTTAGTTTTTACCTTTCCGGTAACAGAAAAAAATGGCAGAGTTGTGTTTCCCGCGTTTCTACAAAACCATAGTGAAAATTTTAGTCCCTCTTGGAATGCACAGACTGTTTATGGACGGAATGATCCAATTCCAGTTTACTCAAACACAACAAGAACTTTAAGCTTGTCTTTTAAAGTTCCGAGTCACGATGCTGTTGATGCTAATGAAAATCTAAAAAAGTTAAATAGGATCATTCAGAACTTATATCCTTCTTACAAACCATTTGGATCTAGTGGGGTGTTCGATACATTAGCGGCTGCAGCCACAGGATTAGAGCCTAATTATGCTATCGTTGGAGCACCCCTAACAAGAATAAAATTTGCAAACCTTGTCTGTAATTCTGATAACCCCTCTACTGGGTTGCTGGGCTACATATCAAACCTTAGTGTAACGATGGACCCCAATAACGGATATTTTATGGCATCGGCCGTATCTGGCTTTGGTGACAAGCCTTGTATTTTTCCAAGAATATTAAATTTTAGTTTTAGTTTTAACCCTCTGCACGAACATAAAATTGGCTGGGATGAAACTAATAATTGGCTTGGTGAAAGAAAAACAAATTTCCCATTTTCAACAAAGAAATTGCCCGGTGAGGATGCAAAGAAGATTATCCCAGTCCCTGATCGCCAGCGGGCCATAGACAGTATATTTGGTAATTAATTATGGCACTTACAAGATACGCAAACATAGAAGAAGTAGATAACGACGATTTAGACTATAAAAAAGTTTTTAAAAGTCGCTTTGGCTTGAGTGAAAAAATTGCCCAATTGCGCAAGGCTAACTTGAAATATCCCAAGCCAGAGGAGTTTAATAAAACTGTTTTTAAATTTGAGGTTTGGGGCGTCGGCAGCCGCCTTCACAAGCTAGCAGAACAATTTTATAATGACCCGCGCTATTGGTGGGTCATAGCTTGGTACAACAAAAAGCCAACAGATTCAGATTACTCTGTTGGAGATGTGGTTAGAATCCCAGTTCCTCTAGAAACAGCTTTAGAGGATATGGGATATTGAAATGTCAAACATCTTTTTTCCAGAAAACTTATCCCCACAGGGCTTTGTTACAGATTTCTTAACTGCACAAATGTATTCACCGGACTTTAAGAAAGTTCGCGAATTCATGCAGAAGGGTGATGATTTGTCTAAACAGACAGAGGGAAAGCTTTTTTGTATGAACGCCCTCTCTAAAAGTGAATTTGAAAAAAGAGTGTTGCAGACAACGCCAAAGGTTTCCACGGGTAATGCCCGCCTTGACGCTGTTAAAATGAGAAAATATGTTGATTTTCTCACACACATGAAGCCCGCCCAAATTGCAGCCTTGGTGCCATATATAAGACTGTATGTTACATATACTGTTAACGGCAAAGAGTTAACTAAAAGAGAAATTGTTTTTTCTAAAGACCACAAACTGCGAGATCAAAACCCTGTCATATTTGGTGTTGCGAACAAGGGTGGTAGCAACGCCGGCGTAAAGAGTTTAAATGTTGCTAGAGATTTTCAATATTACGGAACGACAAACAGGTTTAGTGTTCAAATTGACTACTTTTTTGACAGTTTTGCAACGTTTGCTAATGGATCACAGTATGCTGGTGTGCCAAGCATATCCTATATGTTATCTAAGTTTGGTATTCCGCAAGGCTCAGACTACATTAGTTTAATTAAGAAAGGTTCGTTTAAAACAAATGATGGCGTTACGGTTAGAGAATACCTAACTTTAGAATATGGTTATAAGTTTCCCGATGACATTAGCGCTGAATTGGTTGACCCATTAATGAAAAAATGGTTTGAAGAAGAAGAGAAAAAAGAACTTAGATTGACATGCTACAAGCACGATTTTCAATTTAGTGAAAAGGGAGAGGTAAACCTAAACGTCTCCTATGTTGCCGCCCCCGAGGCTGCCATGGCCTCAAGGTCCGAGGAAAAAAGAAATGACCCGTTTAGCATTTCAAAAGCAAGTGTGCTAGAGGAAATCTTTGATGAGAAATCAGAAACCAAAATCGCCAAACTTGAAATAGCAGAAAAGATTAAGGGCCAAATGGTTGATTTAAAGGCGTTAAACACCACGAGAGACTCACTAATTCGTAATTATTGTCCAGAGGGCGATAATAAAGATGTCAAACTTATAGATAAAATGATCGAGGAAAATACAAAAAAAATCAATTCGATAAAAAGGGCGATGTCAGCCTACGTTGATTATTTCTTCACAAGATATTTTATGACTAAGGGCCACTTATATCACATTAAATTTCGGCCTGCCCCATATGAACTAGAATCAGGAGTTTTAAAGTCCAACTCAGATCTTGTCACCGGCGGCGATCTAACCACAGAGCTTACCACAGATATTGTTAGAGTCCAACCTCCAATCAAAGCAGATAAAAAGCTGTCGAAAGTTACCTCTTTTGATTATCAAAAAATTATCGATGACCTTTCAGAACCTGAATTGAGGTTTTCCACATCTATTAGTGAGGTAAAGCAAAAATCGCCAGATCGAAGTTCGGACATAAAAGAAAGATTCTCAGATAGACTTAATTTAGGAAATGGTTCTGAAGAAGTGCATAAGAAGCATTCTTTTTATGAGCTACTACAAACATTCACCCTGTCCAGAATGAGTGCCCAGCATTTTATGGTACACACAGAGAGGTTAGACTCTGAAACAGATGAACAGATTGCTCCAATTACTCGACAAGATCAACAGCAATTTAATTTTACATATGGTAATTTTAATTTCTTTCCTTTGAAAGCTTTGATTGCTGCTATATTGGACTTTGCATTTGATGAGGAGCAGGATTCTAAGAATTTCCCAACAATATGCCTAGGCAACGTCCTTACCGATTCTATGGGAAAAAAATATTTTGTCAACATGGGAGACATTTTAATTGAGACCAGCTTTTTTAAAGAGTGGTTATATAAAAACTTTATAGACCCAGAAAAATTTTCCCCTACCATGGAGGATCTTATAGGCTCTATCTTTGAAAGTTTGGTACCATCAGTTCTTAAAGCTGGTACTGGTCACTTTTCTAAAGGAAACCATGGATATATCACACGACAAATTTTTGATATATCGGGAGACTTTTTTAATAACGAAGAAAATGGTAAAAATTTAGCTAGTGAGGATAGTAGTAAAAGAAAAAAAGCAATATTAGATTTGGCGAAGTCTGTTAAAAAGCCGTCAAAAAAAGCAGAGGTTAAGCTACCGTTTGTATATTATTATCAAGAAGCGTTTAACAACCCCTCTAACCCCAAGCAGGCCAAAAGCGCGTTTTTGAAAAAATTTGGCGAAAGAACTTTCAACAAAGCTGCAGACTATGCAGACGGAATATACCATGTTTACGCTGGTCAAATTGATGGAATAGTTAAGAAATTAAACTTTACTTATGTAAACGATCCATATCTTAACACGCTATTAGCAAAGCGAAACCCTAATCATTTGGCGCCATATCTAAGATATTCTTATGGGGCGAATGTTGATTTTGTAGGAAATAATTTATATTTTGGGCGGACTGCGTATTTTGCCATTCCAGTCAACCAGTTCAATATCGGTGTCCGAACAGCCACTCCGGATAGGGATGTGTTTGGTCTTAGTGGATATTATCAAATAAGTAAAACAGTTGATAAAATTTCTATGGGTGAGTATACCACAACAGTAACAGCTAAAAACATGTACTCCCCAATTGAAGAAGAGGCTAAAAAGAAAAAATGTCCGACCAAAAACAGTATATCTACCCCGCCACCAACCACCGGCCAGCCAAAAGAAGAGAATATCACAAATCACGTTGTACACGATATCAAAGAATACATCCAAAAAACACTAAACGAGGTGGCTTCTTTGAGAGAGAGGTTCGATATTAAAATAGAGGAAAAGAAAAATGAAACTTAAAAAATTCTCCTCTATTGATGAACTAGAGGTCGAAATCGAAGCATATGAAAAAATAACAGAAAAAAAATTTGAAACCTTAAAATCTGTGGAGCCTCACATAGCAAAGGAAAAACTATTAAGAGATGGCAATAGCTTGCCGCGAGCCACAAACGGTTCTAAAACTTCAAACAAATTTAAGAGTCGCAAAAATTATAAAGAGCTTGTAAATGAAATGTACTTCCCCAACGGTGAAGGAAAATTCAAAAATGGGTTTTTAAGCCCCTTAGATACATGGTATAAAAGACCTTTGTATGGAAGGGTGGACAATAAAAACAACTTAATCTATCATAATTATTGGATTTTTACAAACATAAGCGACGACCCCGACAATCCAATTTGTGTTTTTGATTTTGTTGGGGATGCGTTTGCAAACATGAAAAGTATCTACTTTTCTACAAAGTTGTCTAACAGCAGTCAGTTTCTGGCAGACCTAAAAGCGCAGAATGGTTTAGAATCAACCATTAATTTAGAAGAAAAATATCAGGCGCACATAGAGCAGGTATATCAGGAGTTTGAATCTGGGATCGGTCAGCAACTTAGATTCTCTAAAAAAATTAAAAATTTTGATGATTTTGCACACGAGTTTGTTAGATTTTGCATTAATGAGTCTAAGATAATGACCTTTTCTGGTTATGTTGACAGTTTAAAATCGGACATTTATGATTCTTATCTCGCGTTTGATGTGCTCCCAGCCACTGTCGATGGCAGCGATAAACGAAAAATAGACTTTCTAAAAGACAAAAATTATTTTGTTTATGAATATGCCGCTCGCCAAGCAGGCTTTTCGATTGATCCCAACAAACCATGGCGCCTTATTGTTAACCTCAATTCAAAGCCGATAGTAGATATTATGAAAAAAAAGTATTTCCAAATGGATAGCTTTTTAGACACCGAGCCTTTCGTTAAGAAGATATCAGATCCAGAACAGTATAATATTTCAGGAATAGATTTTAACGAGCCGACCGTGCTGGTTTCGGATATAAAAATTGAACAGATGAGCAAGCTTTTATATTTCATAGATTATTTTAGAATAGAATTGTTTGATGACCTCAAGGCTTTTAACAAACTTAAAGAACTGATTCAAAAATATAGCATAGACAAACGCCTAAAGAAGAGGGGCCTTACAGGCGACCAGTTGGATCAAAATTATGGTGTTTTGATGCAGATCGACCCCGACCCACAGAATCCGGATGCCCCTTTTGGTGTTTTAACTTTGTTCGCCCAAGTCTATTATTTAGTAGTCGAGGAGCTTCAGGAGAAACAAAGTTTAGTAGAATTTATATATGACTCAGTTAGAAAGGAAAAACAAATTTTAAAATTCTCTAATAAGAAGAACATATGGGATGTGTCTACAGATCAAATTTATAATTCAGTCTTTTCCTCTGTATATGATTACTCTTATTTTACTTATTTTCCAATAAAATTAGACAGCTTTTATGACATGTACATAAAAAAGTACCCACACTATGGATCCTTTCATAAATCTACAAATAAGCTTTCATCTTTGTTTTCTAAAAATGAAAGGGTAATCAACGAACTGGACGATATTAGAACAACTAAAAATCTTCAAAACGACTTTTTTGATGAAAAATTCTTAAATCTTTATCTTGATTTAAGAATAAAAGAAGAAAATTTAAAAATTTCTAAACAAGTTAGGAACCTAATTTTAATGGAGACTAAGGAAGTATATTCTAAAGCTGTTGAATTTTATGAGAACAACAACTCTGAATATACTGACTTTAGAAACATAACTTTAAAAATTATAGAGGGTTTTATAGGCTTCCCGTATAATAAACAAAGCCCAATTGAGGAGAGTGATATAAAGAAGAAAGCAACCATGATTGCACACAACGTTTACTTTAATAAAAACTTAATAGAACCTAGAATCCAGACTGAAAGATTGTGTTGTAGGCTGCCAGAATTAAGTGATATAATCGCAGAAAAGGATCCTTGTCCTGATTTTATACCACAAGAGCCGGTGAAAGAGGAACCACCACCACCGGCCCCAAAAACACCTAAGCCAAAGAAGGTTGAATTGGTGGAGATTAAACCAACCAACCCCTGTTGTAAATTTAGAAACGTTAGTAACTTGTTTTCTAACGATGCAGGGTCCGACCAAACCGTGCCCGGTCCACTCCCCGCTAACGCTGATGAACTAACAATTGCTAAGTCTAAATTATATAGTAAACTTTATGATATGTATGAGGCGTTTAATGGATATAC
>CEOH01089279.1_pt1 | contig 12600 bp, 26 predicted proteins | sample 530311 | NCBI WGS metagenome assembly CEOH01 (sample SAMEA2619923, study PRJEB7988) | marine metagenome | biome: marine biome (ENVO:00000447); feature: deep chlorophyll maximum layer (ENVO:xxxxxxxx); material: "saline water (ENVO:00002010), including plankton (ENVO:xxxxxxxx)" | depth 60 m
TTAATTATACAACCCCACTCCTTTACTAAATGAGGATAAAATAAAGGAGCAGAGCAGTATAGTCCACATAGCTTTAAGCGTATCTGACTACATCTTTAAATTCGTCAGCAACCTCTTCAGCTATTTCAAGATATTCGTCTTCTCTTATACGCCTATCTCTTGCTAAGTCAAAAAGTATTTTTCTTTCCTTTTTAGAATAATCTATTTTATACATAACATATTCTAAAAAATCAATAGAATCATACAGGTCGTTAGCATATTCTGAAATTATTTCCTCTCTATCCATTACCACTCTATTAAGTTTAATTCCGAAACATTGTAGCTAGAATATACCTCTTCAGGAAATAACCACTTCCAATTTGAAACTGTGCGTGACTGATTATTATATATCTTATTTTCAATATAATTAATTTTGTCTAAATATTCAGCATCGCTAGTGTCTAATAAACCTTTAACTGTAGCTTCTTTATACCTGACAACAAAGTCAATATAAAGTCTTGGGTCAACAAGTTTATCTATATACATAGGTAGAAAAATCTGTTTAACATCTTCCCTTCCATAAGGAGACGATAATAAATTTCCTTCACTATCTATCCAAAACTTTCTAGTAACGAAAATTCTTAACTTAACTTTAGACTCATTCCTTTTCAGGACTACGACCTTTTGAACATTATCAACCTCAATGTTACTAGTCGTCCAAAATTTACGTAAAGACTTCATATGATAATGATTATACCTTACACAATTCTCATCTTTTTCAGTCTCTGAATTCCACTCCATAGTCTTTTCAGTTGAGTTTATTGGCTTTAATTCAATCTCGTCCATATCATTGTATATGTGTTGTCTATAAGCCACTCTTCTTTGAGTATTTAAAGTATCTAACTTAATCTGTAAATCAGTTTTAGCTGAATCGTCTTTAGCAATACTAAAAGTATTTAAAGCCTCCATTAAATCTGACTCGTCTCTACAAATATTCCAAACACACTTGTTGTAAATGTCTGATATTTCTGATAACTTATTTGTCATATCGACAAATGGAATTTTATCATTTTTATAATTGCGTGAAGCAAGATAAACCAATTTGTTAGCGTCCCTAGATAACTCTATATGTTTAATATAAATCTTATCAGCACTAATTGGCTCTGAATCTACATCGTTTGAGCTTTCCTCATATTTAGCATATCCAAAATGAATCTCAAGAGATACCATAGGTATTTTAATCTCATCTAGTATATCTTGTTCTAACGCTTCTAGTAATCCACAAGTTTGCTTTACACCTGAATAATTTCTCTCAAACCTTTTCATAAAAGACTCTCTGTTCCACTTGTAAACAATAAGTGTTCTTTCTAATGAATAAGGACCTCCCTGTAAAAACTCCTTTTTAAAGTCTTCAAACGTAATATTATCTATTAGCTTGTGACCTATTCGAGTTACAATATCTTTATCCTCATCATTATTAACTAAAGTTCCAACAAAATTACTAACCTCTGGTATATTAAAAACATCAGGAGTATTATAGAATTTTTGAATCTCTGTGTCATAAATAAAATAGCCATCATTATACATATCATTAGCCATTTTGTGATGCACATCAAATAACTTTTTTAAGTTACCTTCTCTTGCTTTTAAATCAGTATTATCAAGTTCTTTGATAGCTGAATTAATTTTAGATATTTCACTATCTAATTGTTTTAATTTATCTTTATATGTCATATTATTTGTATTTAAAATTCAAGAGCAAAACTATATTTTACAAATCAAACCACCAAATAAATTATGTTAAAGTTTTGTTAATATTATGTTAAAGGTTTCATAAATTTTTCTTACATTTGAAATTATGAATTTTGCAGGAATACAAATAAAAAAATTTTACTTACTGCGTTTAAGAGTAAAAGCAAAAAGAAACCTATTGCGTTTAAGAGTAAACCTATTGCGTTTAATGACATCACCAAGAGCCATAGAGAAATACCAAGCCATAGGATTGGGCATACTATTTTCTCTTTTAGTATTTATTTTTATTTACCTATTTACCTTTTTGTATGTGTGGATAAAGTTTTAACCTACTGCGTTTAAGAGTAAACCTACTGCGTTTAAGAGACTACCTTATAACATAAACACCCTTATTGGCGTTAGCTAAAAAATACTGTGTACAGTATCTTAGTGCATCCATTTGGTGATTCCATTTATCTACTGGCTTAGAGTTTCTTTCGTGCCAAACATAATTGTTAAGCTCTTTAATAAGCTCAACACTATCTGGGTCTATTATTAAATCATAGTCTTGTATAAGTGCAATACCAGTTAAGATAGAACCTTTTCTTTTTATTGTGGGTTTTATTTTACAGTAAGCCTGAAGCTCTGATATAAGTCTTGGCTCTGCACTATCACATATAATTAAATCCTCTCCTGCATACCTTCTGTTAGACTCTCCTATTTCTTTAGTTGACATTCCTGGTTTACAGTACATTGTCTTTATCCATATCTTTTTTCTGTCTGCATCTATTGCTGCTTTAACTAAGACTGTTGGGTCAACTGAGAATCCAAAATCTTGACCATATATATATTTAGCTGAATCATTAAACATCCCTGTCTTCCAGTTTGAGAAGATTACACCTTCAGCTTTGTCCATCCATCCCCCCATTATTTGATGGTTATATCTATCAGGTCTTCTTCTTCTAATGTCTTCTAACTGTATTAAAAATGATTCTGACAAATTCTCTTCGTTATCTTTAAAGGTAGTATGAATATAGGTTACATTTTCTTTCCACTGGTTGCTTCCAGGATTCACCCCTTTAGCTGCAAAGAATCTTTGATAAAGCCAATGCTCTTTAGTTGCTGGGTTTAATATCATTATAACTCTATTTGGATTTGTCTTAGCCCTAACGGATTGGTCTATTTTATCAAAGTCTTCTTCTTTTGTCATTTCCTCTGCCTCATCAAGTACCCAAGTTGTAATACCATTTATAGATTTTAAAGCTGCAGTTTGGTTTCCTGCTGATGTTCTAATCCCTTTAAATAAGATTGAGCTTCCTGTAGATGTATTCAATATCTCATCTTTGGTTATCCTAAAATGTTGTACAATATCATAAAGTTGTAGCTTTTCCAGGAACTCTGGAATAATTGAGTTAGCTGCACTAATCATTGTGTAACGAGTAAATAAAATTTTGTGACCCTGCTCAAAGGTAAGGAAAGCTAAAAAGGTTGTAATGGCAAAGGACTTTCCACTACCCCTTCCTCCTGTCATAACGAAGTATCTTGTATCATTACCAAGAGCATTATACTTCTGATTCAGTACTGGTTTCTTCATCAGCGTCTAGTTCTATGGTTTTCTCATCTTCTTGTGTTCCAGTAAAAAGATTCTTAATATTAATATTTACCTTTTGCTGTTTCTCCTCTGGAGCATCCAAAGGCTTACCATACTTATATTCAAATAGTAATTTAAGATGTGGAAAAGATTGTTTAGCTTGTTCTGCTAAAGACTCCCAAGCTGCCTCTTCACTACCAAAAGCCTTAGCCATTGCGTTTAAGGCATAGATTCCAATTCTGTTTCGCTTGGCATTGTTAATAGCAGCAGAAGACGTGGGTCGTACAACAGGCACGTTTCTAACGCCTGGTTTTCGTCCATTATTTCTTCTTCCATCATTTTCTTTGACATATTTATATTGCTTTGGCTTTCTTCCCATTCTTTTTATATAGATAATTATATGTTCCCCAAACAGCATCAGACCACTCTTTGTCTGTGTATATTTTTGTTCCCATCTGAGAAAGACCTTTATACTCTATAACAAGTTTAAATTTATAACACTTAGGACTACACCTTTCTACTGGAACTGGGTATATTTTATACCCCCTGTCTATGCACCACTTAGCAGCAGCTTGATTATATAGATTCCTATATTCTCCAAGATGGTACTTTTTCTTGTGTGCTTCTATCTGTTCTTTAGACCTCTTCCTCAACTCTGTCTTCTACTGTTTTTAATAATTTATTATAATCCTCAAGAAGAGCTTCATACTTTATTCTAAAGTAATTATCTTCATTGTATTTCTTTAATGCCTCAACACTAAACTCTAAAAGCTCTCCTTTTATTTTTGAGTAAATACTTAAAATACTATCACTATAAAGAACTATTGTGTTGAATACTGAAAGACCGTGTAAAACTGATGCGTGGTCTCTCTTAACGCTTTTACCAATTTCAAATAAAGTTGCGTGAGAAAATTCTCTACATAACTTAAAATATATTGCCCTCGCATAAACGTATCTTCTTTGTCTTGAGTTTCTAGCTAAATTAACCCCTGTGTATTTAGTTACAGTAAGTTTTATATCTATAATGCTAATATCTGACTTGTTCTTTTTTTCTTCTTTTTTCATAAGTTTCTACTTCTTTTTTTATTTCGTTATAAGTTTTATTTTTTGCTTGTTTTAATGCTTTGAATATTCCTGCACAAAGTTCGTAATATTCTTTTTTTTCAAACTCTACTAAATCTTCTATAAGTTCCTGATAAGACACACCTGAAAGCAAATCTCTTAATGCTAAATAATAACTTTTGTCAATTTGTTTTCTATATGAATCCTTTTCTAATATATTCATTTACATTCTCGCTTTTATTATAAAAGTATTTGTTGTAGTTATCACAAGCAACCTTAACTTTTTCTTTAGCATTAGTTAAAGATTCCTCACTACATTCATATATTCCAATCTCCCCACTACTTTTATCTATAACCAAAAATGTAAACTTCTGTATTGAAAACAGTTCCATATATATATACGCCTGAATATCATAATGCCACTTATATTTTGCTCCATAAACCCAAGAGTTTATATCTGAAGTTGTTTTCACATCTATAATATGACCCTGCTTAACATAGTCTGCTTTACCACGAAAAGGAAAACCAAAAAGCTCTCCGATATTTGGCACTTCTGCTATGCCTCCCCTTAAAAGCTCACTTGCTTCGTAGTTAGACTCAATACACTTTATAAGATAAGACATTGACCTGAGTTCCTTTTCTAACATAATTTCCATTTTTGGATTCTCAGCTTTTGCATCCTTATATTTGTTTGTGTTTCTTGAACTAGCATCTACAAAGATGTACTTTTCAGGAAGTTTCTGATATTCTAAAAGCATAGTATGAAATAACCTACCTTCTCTTAAAGCAGGAATATTATTATCATCCTTCGTTAAATAGTTTTTATATTTAACTGGAGATTCATACAGGCTCTTAACTGAACTTGAAGATAATGCCACCTCACCTAAATATCCGTAGTAAAAAGAATCATCATCCATTCTTTTGATAAGGTCTTCTTTTTCCCACTCTGTGTCATCTAAAAGTTTAATCATACTCAAAAGTAATAAACTTTTAATTAACAACCAAATTATTTGTTATCAAACTGAGAAACACACACAGCATATCTCTGCTCTTGGTCTTTATATTCTTGTTTCATTATAGGGTTAGACATACATCTTGAGACAAATTCTCTTTTAGATTCCTCCCCATTAGGTTTAGGTATTGGCATAATTATAATTTCTCTAATAGTTTTTCTAGGTTAGCTAAAGCTCTCCAAGCAACCTTTGCATCGTGGTATAGTCCATCATCATCTAAAGTACCACACTCTGTTAGATGTCTAGCAAGAGCATCAAGCTCATCTGTTGATTTACTTCTGTCCCAATGTAACGGCTTTCCTGGATGGTGCTGTTCATTTCCTAAATAACTCACCTTAGCCACATACTTTACAGCTAAAGGAAAATATTTTAATACTCCTGAATATACAGGCATTTCTTTTCTTTCTTGGTGTTTAGTTTTTCTCATTAGAATTTACATTTTTTACACTCCCAAAATTCACCTAGTTTATTTACAACTTCAATAAACGGCAGAGGAGTTTTTATTTTTTCCCATTTTTTAGTCTTTGCCCAAAGTTCAGTTACGATACATTTGTCAAGAGGAATGTTTTTACTATCATCTTTAAAGCTGTGTTCTACTTTTAAAACAACAGCATCTTTAGCTCTTATTACTGACCAAGACTCTGCAATCCTTTCAAGTAATAATTTTTGCCCTGTTGGTATTTCAGTTCCTTTAAACTTAACTTCTATTAAAATTAAATATTTTCCGTCAAATTCCAAAACTGCGTCTATGTCTGATGGGTGCATATTTCCATTTTGCACTCCAGTAAAATCTAAAACCTGTTTCACTCTGTTTCTATTTTTAATTAAACTATTATTTACAATGCCATCCATTTTACTCATATTGGTCTATTAATGATTCGAGTCTTCTTATTTTCTCTTTAAAACAAACGCCACAATTTGTAGGTCCGTCTGCTGTGTTGAATATTCTGTTGTATATTTTTAAAAGATTCATTTGTTGTTCTGCAGTTACTTTGTTTGTTTTTAATGCTAAAAAGTCTTTAACATAAGAATACTCGTCTTCTAAAAAGCAGTTGGGTTTATTGTATGGGTACATCTTATTCATTTTCTCTTTACGTTCATCACACCCACAGTCTTTCCCAAGTGCATCAAAAACTTTATTTACAACCTTTTTGATACCTGTAGCTTTAGTTATTTTTTCTACAGTATCTCCAATACCAGTTGATGAGTTCTCAAACTTAGCAACCCACTCTTTATAGCGTCTTGTTCTTTTGTCTTTAGGTTTTGGTGGTATTTTATTCATTTTCTTTATTTTTAATTAAGTGAAAATCTCCATTTACATAGTCCTGAAAATCCTCTGCAAATTTAGTATTTAATATTTGTTTATAGTTTTTACAACTATTAAAAATAGAAGTTACAGATATGTGTGTGTCTTTAGATAACTTTCTCATACTAATATCTGACTCGTAATATATTTTAAATAATTTTTGGTCGTACCAGTTGTCCCAACTGTCAACCTCTTTTTTTATCTTATCTACCATAGCTTCTTCTGCCTTCTGTTTTTTTAGTTCAAATTCAAAGTTATTAGGTTCAACTATTTCATAAACAACATCTATGTCGTCTATTCTTAAAACGTTTCTTTTTGACCTTTCCTTTAAATAACTATTCCATAAATTCTTTAAGGTAACGTATATGTAAAATTTATTTACATCTGTGTCATTATACATAATCTTTTCTGGGTCTTTAATGTACTTGTCAAGACGAAGATACATCTCGTGTATAAAGTCTTCTACTAAGTCTCTCGGTATTCCAAGAGACAAGCCCATAGCTATCCAAAGATTATGATATTTTGACAACAGTTCCATCATCTAAAAAGAAATATGTGCATAAACACAAACCCTAAACTTATTCTAAGTAAGTCTGCTGTAGTGTCGTGTTCGTCAATAGGTATGTCTTCAACATAATCTATTCCTATTTGTAACCCTTTTATAAACTCAAATTGTATATTCATATTGTTAAAATTCAAATTGTACTTTTATTTTATCTGTCTCTCCGTAGAACTTACTCATTCTTTTAATAACCACAATATTTTGGTCTTGTTCGTAAACCAAACCCTCTAAAGCATCAAAAAATGCTTTGTTTAAATTGTCTTGTAAATCAGGTTTTGTTGTTTTGTAAACCACCTCCATTTTCTTTTTTTTACTAAAACTTTTTGGATAGGCATATATATACTCTATGTAATTCACAAAAATTGTAGAGCCACTAGGTATTATATTAAAATCTTTAGATAACTGTTCTACTGTTAAAATCTGTATAATGTTTTGATAATCTTTAACTTTTTTTGGTTTGTACTTTATTCCATTTCTACCAACTCTAAAAGATTGGTGTGCTAATGGTCTAATGTTATATTCTAAAGTTAAAATCAAAACGGAAAGTTATTAAGGTCTTCTTTTAAATCTTCTAGTATCATAGGCAGACCCTGCCTAACTTCAAAAGCAAAGCTATCAAAAGGAAAGCCTCTACTTCTTCTGCACTCTACAATAACTACATCCTTATTATCCTCATTAACCGTTACACTAATTTGAGTCTCAGTTTTCTTCTCTAAGAAAGAACCTAAATGTCCTGTAGCTTTAGAGTTATAAAAATTAGAATGTATAACTGTAATTATATGTATGTGATAATCTAAAGTCCACTTCATTAAATAATGAATAACTTTATTAGACTTCTCTAAATCGTTTATATCATTTAAAAGGTCTGCTACTCCATCTATAATAATAAGTCCAGGATTGTCTATTTGTTTTAAGTGCCAGTCTATAAACTCTAATCTCTCTTCAGGAGAAAACTGCCTTAACGCATAGGTCTGATAATCTGAAGCATCCTTACACATTTTATGTACCCTGTTAAATGTTTTTTGTGCGTGGTATCTTGACTGTTCAGTATCATAATGAATAACTTTTTTGTTACCTCTAAAACCTTTTATGTCTTTTACGTAAGTTTCGTGAGAACCCATATAGGCAGAAGCTAAAAGAGAAACTAAAAACGTCTTCTTGCTTTTTGGTCCTGCTGATATAAAACTAAAATTACCATAAGTCCCTATTGGGATATGTTCGTTTGCTTTAGTAAGTCCTTTTGAAATTGCTACTGGTGGTTCTTTAATTACCTCATTAGAGTCAACATAACTCTCTTTTAATATTTTATTGAACTTTATGTCTTCTGTCGTCTTTTGGTTTGCCATTACCTGTTCCATCAATAATGTTATTTACTTCTTTCTTTATATATTTTGATACTACACCTTTATTTTTTATAGGATTTTTATTTATAACATTTATTTCAAAAACACCTGAATCAAACAATTCGTAATAAAAATCTTCATCACTATTAAATATCTTATTGAGTTCATAGAGGACAAACCAATATACAAAAAAAGAACTTAACTTTTTTATTTTGTATTGCCTAGTTGAAAACATTTTATAAGCAAACCAAGAAGATAACCTTTTGAGTTTAGTTTCCTTCTTTTCAAGTTGCCTTATATGTTTAACAATATCCAAGAAATCTCTCTCAACATCCCTGCTTGATTTACTTTCTATTAAATAATTATATATGTTATTAAGTTTATTTTCCATAATAAAAAAGTGAGGTAGAATAACAATGTAACCCACCTCACTTCCAAACCAATTAATATAACACGAAACTAATTAGAACGGTAAATCCTCATCAACCTTTTGAGTTGTTTTGTCTTGTTTTTCAGCTACGGCAATTTTACCGTCTGTCCAAAAAACTTTACCGTTACCAATATACTTTTTAGGAGCTTCTGACTTTCTCTCGTCAGCAGATTGCTCTTCATACATTGAAACATTTTGACCGTAGTCATTTGTAAAATCACTTATTGAGATGGTATAATTTTTATACTTACCATCTTTACCTTTTATACCTATTGTTGCTAATGCACTCATATTTTTATTTGTTGTTTAATAATTCATTTTCTACAGCTAAAGAAACTTTGTATTTCTTTTTTACTGTTTCTATATCCCCACCTTTTTCTAAATACTTTGCTACTTTAACAAAGCTATCTGAATTGGTTTCTAAAAGCGTTCTGTTGTCAGTGCTTTTTTTTTGAACTTTATTGTGTGTATTTGTTGCATCAGAATCCTTAGTGTCATCTAATAAAAACAAATCACCTAAAGCATACTTTTTAGCATAAGATGAAGCACTACCTGTTCTTTGTGGGTCTTGCATACCTTTTGCATTAAAGTCAATTATAGCTTGTGCAGTTGATTCTATTTGTGTATCAACATCCTCGCAGTCTATTAGTTTGGCAGTTGATTCCACATAAACTTTTCCTGCAAGTTCCTTAAGACTATCAGTTATCTTTAAAACCACATTATACTTTTTAGTAAGAGGTTTAACAGATTCTAATATATCTTCTGCACTTCTATATTTGTAATTACCAAATTTGTTAAATTGATTTTTAGGAGCTTTAAGCTCCATCTGTATTGATAATAATTTTTGTACTATATTCATAATTGTATAATTTATACAAATATAGTAATTAATATTTAATAAACAAATTTAATTTAAGAATAAAGCCAAATTGCTGGTGGTTTTTGGTCGTCATTGTCAACGTGAATAAACGTTTTTGCTATGCCAAACCTTTGAAAACCAACCATTGATAATGCTTCAATAATCTTTAATCTTTTTTTTGTATCAGTACAATGAATATCTGCTGCTCTTCCGATTGTATGAGAACTGGTAGATACACCTCCTACTTTTTTATTGTGAGCTGGAGTTCTGTACCCTGAATTTATCTTAAACTGTATCCCTGCAATGTCTCTTGCTTCATCAATACAACCCATAAATTCTCTATCCATATACTTCTCACCACTTCCTGGAGAGTCAGGAGAATCAAATTCCTCGAATGTAAAATATTTTAATTCCATTTTTTTATTATATTTGCGTTAACGTAGCCGTAAATCTACGAAAAAAATTACTAAACTTCAGCAGAGATGTTGTTGGAACAGCTAATTGAAATTTTGTTTTTCATAGAGGCTTTTTCTTTTCTTTCTTTTTGGTTACTTTTTCTTTCTTTTCTTTATTTATCAAATAAAAAATTATTATAATACTTAGAGTTAATATTATCCCTACTAAGTCTAATACTCTGTTGAGTTCCATTATTAGGAAATATAAAAAATCCATCATAAAGGTCAACATATATAGCAAAATAATCAACTTTCTCTTTTGGGTAAGTACCGTGAAATGTTACTTGCACCGTACTTCGATTTTTCGCTATATCCTTACCAGTTGATTTTACCTGTATCTTTAAAAGCCTACCTTTAAAATCAATGATACAATCATAAATTGAGGAATGTAATAAAGGAAAAGAAACTTCAATTCCTCTTTTCATACACTCATTTGCAAAGTTATATTCTGCAATACAACCTCTGTGATTTATGTCCATAGACTAATCATCTTTTTTTCCCCTGACCTCTATACTTCTTTTTATATCCAGTTTGTCCTTTACTAGCATTTTTAGAGTGAACTCCTGGTCTTTTCTTTCGAGGTGGTGGTATGTAAATAAATACCTTAGGTCTTTTTACTCTAGCCACTATGTTCTTGTCTTCTCAAAACTTCTTCCACCAAAATATGCTCCTATTATTAAAAGCAAAATCTGGTTTATATTGTCAAGCTCATACTCAAGAAAAAATCCTGCCGTATAAACAAGTGTGATAAAAATTAAAGTAAGTGGACGCACATTAGAACTTAACCAACTACCACTTCTTGCATCTGCTTCCCATCTTCTTGTCACTGCTTCCATTTCTGCAATATCCATTTCAAGCAGTTTTAACGCCTGTTCCTTATCGACTGGAGGTAGGGTATTATCTTTTACTAAAATGTTCTTAACAACGCCTAAAATGCCCTTATCTGGGACAACGTCAAGTAAATTATCCACAATTCCTGTTTTTGACAAGAACTGACCTACTTTTGTTTCCCTAAATTTCTTTTTATCTTTACTCATTTCTTTTTCATATGTTTTATTAAATGTGGGTACCTCTCATACAGAGAATCTTCAATTATTTTTAATATCTTTCTTATAGTCTTCATATTAAAAAAAACCTTCTATGTTTAAGAAGGTACTGCGTTTAATAATTACTTAATTTTTAGTTTTCCCATTAGCTTATTCCACTTTGAAATAAACCAACTGTTGAATTGACTAAATTTACCTGCTAACCATTTAAACATTCTTACCATAACTATTTTCTTTTTTCTATTAATTCTAAAATTTTAAATCCTGTATAAACTATTGTCATAACTAAAAGCACAACCTGAAGTACATCATTGATTTCTGCTACTGACATAGCAAATACTAATACTCCTAATATTGTTGGCTCAAAATTATTCATTGTGTTTGTTAATCTCTTCTTGAATCTCCTCTAGCCTTACCATTATTTTCATTGTAAGACCTCCTTCATATTTTTTTACTGGCTTACCGTCTTTATATATTACAATGGTAGGCACACTTTTAATTGAACTTTTTAATGCTGGAGACTGGTCCTCTACATAAGCATATTGCACCTTTGCATTTCTTAATCTATCAAGACCTTTATATTTATTTGATGTGTTCCACTTATAATTGAAATGAACAAGTGTAATGTCTTGTCCATAACTAACCATACTAAATAATAATGCTAATACTAAAAATAAAGTTCTCATTTTTTTATAATTTCATAAAGTTTGTCATCAATCTCTTTTAGCTTTTCCCCATTATCTTCAACTTTTTCTTGTGTTGACATAATTGTCTCACGAATCAGTTGGTCCTTTAGGTCATACTCTGTTCTTGAAACCTCTGGTTCAGGTAGGTTTTTTGCTTCTTCAATCTCGCCCTGTAAAGCGAACCACATACCTACTAATGAAAATATCCCTGCACCTATCATAATTAGGTTTTCTATTGAAATATTTACCTTTTTCTTTTTAATATCGTCTATATCTAAATCTGCCATAACTATTTTATTCTACTGTTAATTCAACTATTTTCCACTCTTGGTTTTCCTCATTCCAGGTATATTTTTCATTTACAATACCTCTACTTGGATAATCCACAGGTGGTGTCCAATGATAATTTTCATTTAATGACCAACTTGGATAAGGTTGAGGTGCATAAAAAGCATCATTTTCAATATCCCAAGTAAACCCTGCTCCTGCAAAATTATATCTTATATTTCCATTATAAGATGTTTGCACCCAATTTCT
>CEOH01089278.1_pt1 | contig 12585 bp, 5 predicted proteins | sample 530311 | NCBI WGS metagenome assembly CEOH01 (sample SAMEA2619923, study PRJEB7988) | marine metagenome | biome: marine biome (ENVO:00000447); feature: deep chlorophyll maximum layer (ENVO:xxxxxxxx); material: "saline water (ENVO:00002010), including plankton (ENVO:xxxxxxxx)" | depth 60 m
CTTCAAGGCGCCATCCGAAAATTAAAAAGAAACGGGTGCACCCCACACCGCGCGTATGGATGGGTGTCTCATAAAAATTCTTCAATAGATTTTCCAAATGTAATTTAGAGAAAAGGAGCAAGTTAAAATGAGTGGTAAATTAAGACCCGAATCGAAGATAATAAAGGATAAAACTCCACATAATTTAAATCCAGAAGAAGAAAGGTATTATAAAGGTATTGATGGAGATCCAAATCCACAGAAAGTCCCCCAGTTAAAATATCCTCCTTTTGGAGAAGAAGTGTATGTGGGCCCTTATGGCTCTGGCATTCGAATTGGAACCGACAGGTTAAATGAAAAAAATGGGTTTAAATATGGAAATGGATATGGAGGAATTGGAGGAATTGGATGTTCTGCTGTAGATATTTACGCAGGTCTTTATTCCTGGTCCGTGGCAGATAAGAAAATACCCGTACCAGAAGACAAGAGAGTTAACCCTAGTGCAGAAATGGATGCTGCAAGAATGTATATCTCTGCTATGTGTGACGTCGACGATCAGTTTAATTTGCCCGAGGGTAAAACCGGAAAACCACAAGGAAAATCTGCTGCAGTATTAAAGGCAGATCATACTAGAATTGTAGGCCGCGAGGGATTGAAGCTTGTTACTGGTGTAGATAAATTTAACTCAAAACATAAACCAGTAATTTCTGTACCTCCTATTGAATTAATAGCTGGAAATGTTAGGCCCGACCAACTAGAACCAATACCAAAGGGACATAAACTAGTTGCCGCTCTCAATAGTATTGTTGATAGAATGAATCAAATACAGTCTGCTCTTCAAAATTTTCTTCAGTTTCAGATGGAATTAAATTGTCATGTTATGGCACACGTGCACCCATCGCCAACTGGAATAGCTATTAGTACTCTTGCTGGCGCCGGGCCAAAAGGATTTTGTAATGGGGAAACGCTGCCACACTATAAAACTTTTATGGCTGGTTATAAGGCGTTAACAGCTGGTTTAATGTGTCAAAAAGATATGATGATGTATCGCCACGCAGCGGAAGGCGAAAGAACGGCTGCACTGAAAATGTTTAGTAGTGACTATATAAACAGTCGCCACGTTTTTGTGTCTTAGTATTCGAAAAAAAGAGGTAAATCATGGCACCAAGAAATGATCAGGTAACATATAATAAACTTAAGCGTGAAATTCATAAAATATGGAACCGACTAAAAGATGAACCAGAAAGAGGGATTGTAGTTAGGGAAATACACCCTGAAGCATCACAAAACACAATTAAAGCTGGAAAAGTATATACTCCGAGCATAACATCCTTTACTGAAGATCTTTTAAAGGAATATGGAAAGGGCCAAGAACCTAATCCCAAAGCTAGTGAAGGAGATAACACAGATTATAAGTCTCCCGCTTGGTCATATCAGGCGGAAAATTACAATAAAACTTGGGTGGGATTTATAAAATATGTAAAAGAGAAATATGGCTTAGGTCCTGAAATTTCCGATCCGAAGATAACAAATACGGACCTTATGAAAGGGGGGCTAGAGTGGTGGAAACAAAAGAAAGTACATCTTTCTAAAAATAAAAAATATTATGTTGTTCCCCTTGCATATGAAAAAATACAAAAAAATAAAGAACTATCAAATCACTTTACGGGCCTTGAGGATGATAAAAAACTTAACCTCTCCTCTTTACTAGAGGACAAAGCCTTTATATCTGGTGCCAAGGGAATGGCAATAAGAAAACTTGGAAGAGATCTTGGAATAGCTCTACAACTTCAAGATGGCTCGCAACACATGCTAGATGCACAAAACTACGGCACAATCCCTATAAAGCCGACCATAGCTGAAGCCGTACACATCTCGCCGCGAAAGAAAGAATTCCAGAGCCTTTGGATTAAAGTACTTTTTGATAGGGGGTGGGTAGAATCATTGCCCCTTAAAGTTGACCCATCAGTCAACCTTGATTTGGTAAGTCACGAAGTGATGATTTTTACAAGAGAGCTTGAGTTTGATTTAAACAATCTCCAAAGAATTTTAAATCACTTTCATGGTCAATTTAAGAATTCAGAAAGTAGAATTGGAAATATTAGTATTAATTTTGACGGTGAGTGCACAGCGGGTAAAATATCAAAGGTTTATGAGACTTTAAATGAGTTTATGATATTAAATGGGAAGCCCCCACTCAAAGATCTTGAAAAAACAGATTCAGCTATTCAATTTGGTTTTACTGAAGATTATAGATTAAAATATATCTCTTTTAGTGAAGTCCCCGATTGTTTATGTGATAAAGAAAATTTAAGTGCCTATATTTTGAAGGCGGGCATTGAAGAAACATACTCTACACCACCATTTTCTTCCTCCACTGTTAATGGATTGTTGCATTATTTACCAGAAATTAAAAGAAAATACTCTAAATACTTGACGTCTTCTGGGATAAGCTCGGCTCTCTTTTCTTCTCAACAATCGTGGGTTTCTTTTGCACAAAAGTATGTTTATCCTCCTGTAGATATTTCATATAGCAGTGATGGCACTCCGTATGACCAAACGGGACTTATGGACTTAATGAAAAACCCAGCCTGGGCTAAAATTATGGCCGGTAGTTATTTGCAAGATCCCACTCAAGTATTAAGCCCTCAAATGAAAGAGATTATTGCCGCATCATCCGACGCAATGAGCCTTCAGGTTGGCGATGATGCGCTTTTTAAAGCACTCACAGATGATATATTTAGTACTGCTGGTTTATATGAAAAACTATTAAACAAGATACCGGCCGTAGAATTAACAAAAATGTTGGTTGCATCTGCATTAAAGTGCGTGCCATTTGATGATTTTAAAAAACAGCTTTGTAAACAAATTCTTAAAACAGTCCCACTAGCAGAAATAAGGGTAATGTTATATCCTTGTTTAAGACAATTAGGATCTCCAGGAGAGTTGGCAATTGCAAGACTCGAAGAGATGGTTTCTGGTAGAAAAGGCCTTGTATATCAAATGGCAAAATCAAGATACCCAGATAAATTTACTAAAGACCCATCGGAACAGGCAGCTTCAGAGGCTGATCTGGCAGCCATTACAAAACTTTATTGTTCGGACCCAACAATGCAAAATAAATTGGGGCGTTCACCAGACGACTTTAATGATGAGCTAGAGCAGTGGGCAAGCGAGAAAGCAGAGGGTGCAATATGTGATTGTATTTTATCAATATATGGCCCCGCCCAAGATCTGGCAGCTTTAGCTGAAGATGTTTCTGGAATGGTTATAGATGAACTGTTTGACAGTAGAAAAAACAGACCAGAGCAAATTGAGAAACAAGGAACTCTCTCTTTTAAAAAATTTATAAAACCATTCTTAGATTGGAGTAAACCAGGCGACAAGTTGGCCGGTTGGGGTGAATTTTTAGCTAAGGCTCTTGTTGATATGGCTACAAATATATTATTAGCCACTCTTTTGATTTTGCTCAAGTATGTTAAACAAGAAATATTAGGAAGTTTGTTGACCGATATGTGCAACTCTTCCGGCGATGGCGCCTTCGGATTTAAATCTCTATCGTCTTTTATTATGGAATCGCCTTTATACGAAGACAACGGACAGCAACAAATTTGGGATAAAGTTAAAGGCATGAAAAAAGATATGTTTCTTAATCCAGAAGTTCAGGCCCTCATAGATGGTTTTGATAAATTGAGTTTACAACATAGCCCTAGTGAGGTCAAAAGACTATTAACAACTGAGTGTAATGATAATTCTGCTGATAGTTTATATGCCACAGCAGCAACTGTTTTTATACCAGCTGACACTATTGCTGCCATTCAATCTGCAGCGCCCGGTGTATCTGTGCTTTCTTCTGAGGGTGAAAAAATTGCCAAGGAACAAGGCCTACCGGGATATATGTCAATTGATCAGTGTCATGAATTCCTGCATGGTGTTGGCCAACTGTTTGACACATCGGTTCTTGACGACTCAGTTGATCAATATAATGATTTTAAAGAAAAATTTATTGATTTATGTGACCCAGATAGTGCGGCAATACAAGTCTTATGTGAAGGTATTGCATGTGAAGATGTGGCTCTGTTAGCTGAAAAAGACAAACAAGATTTAATAAACGATATAATTTCCACAGTTCCGCTTTTAGATCCAAAGGCATTAGAGGATCAATTTCCTCCTTTATTTTGTGGCCCATGTAATCCGAGACAAGTTGGTCAAGAGCCATTGATGCCAAAACCTACTGATCCTAGTCAATTATATATGTTTGATCAAGTTAACTCAGCAACATATACATCTATTGATAAAACGTTTAATAACAATTTATTGCCCTATAAAAATATAATTGCAGAAACAATAAAGGATTATGGTAAATATGGAGCAGCTCTCCCCATTAATCTCCCTGACTCTGCAGATAAAGAAGATCCCACTGATACTTTTAAATCAGGTTTAAATGCACTCATTATCTCCAGCGCTGCCAGTTTTGGAAATTTCGAGAACACACTAGTTGCAAATGCTTTAAGGACAGCGCTAAAAAGCGCCATAGAAGATCCAAACGGCTTCGGGAATCAAATTAAAGATTTTGATATAAATGAAAACTTTGCTGCTTACTTATATGAGGTGCCAAATAGCAATTATGATATACATTTGGCTTTTAACTATAATGACACGGATGGTAGGGAATATATACTTAAACCTACCGGAAGAAAAGTAACAATAAACCCAAAACAAATTAAAATTATTATAATTGACAAAACTACTGGTAACTTAGATTATGAGTGGCCAAAAGATGAAGATGATACTATTATAAATAAAGACTTTAATTTAAATGATGTTGGTGCACATCTGCTTGACTATTATAAGAGCAACGAGAACGCTTCAAAAAATTTAGCGACAACTTTATCCACCGACGCTGCGTCCCTTGCTTTTAAAGGGTTGTTCCCAATCGCTACAAGCTATCTTTTTGAGACTCTCCTTATGCAAGCAACGACGGAAGGATTATTCAAGGCTTCGAACTTTTCAGAAATTCCATTTACGAATGATGAAATAAAAGCAAAATGTATTGAAGGACTCGGATCAACGCCATTGTTAAATATTGAGAAGGTTATCGATGATGTAGATAAAACCAGACAAAGCTTAGAGTGCGTGGTCAGCACGTTTGATACACCAGATTCATTACAAATTGCTAGTGTTTACGGACTTTACACGCTGTTAATAAAAGTTTGTGTTGTTGAAGAATATTTAAAAAATATTTTTATGTTTGCTTTTATTAGAATAAGAGATATTTTAGAGACCGACGCCTATATGGAATATTTTCTTGATAATATTAAAGATTTGGTCAGAGCAAAAGTGGGTCATGATGGTTATGAAAATCTATTATATTATTCAGAAAAAATAATCAACGGCCGCAAACAATTGGGAATGTTTGAAGACGAAGAAAATCCTTCAGATTTTCTTTACTTAAGTCCACAAAATTGTTTAGAAATATTAGTAAAAGAAATAGCTATTGAAGTAAATGATATTTTGGATGACAGGGTTCGCACTATGGTAAACCCTAGCTGGAAATCTGAAATTATAGATTTTGAAGAAGCTGGTGAGGCGGATGCTGAGAAGCACTATCTTCGAAGAATGATGAAATATTTTGTAAAAAATGAATATTGGAACAAACCACTCTACCCAGTTAGAAAATATGATACTCCTGATGCGGATGGCAATTATACCCTTCACAATAATATTCCTTTCTTTTCAGTACCAACGACAGATCTAGGGTCTCCTTTTGCTCCAAATTGGAACGGAGGGCTAATTAGGCAGCCTTATCTTCGTTTAAAATCTGTTTTTGCAGATGATATATTAAATGAAAAACCAGAAGATCTTGACGCCCCGAATGCCAATTTAACATATGTTATTCCATTGAAGAAATTTTGGTCTAAATTTAAAGAGGCATATAGATATAAAGCAATTCAAGAGACCAGCATCGATACTTGGACACACGAAACCAGCGAAGTTAGCAGCCCGGGCCCAGATCAAGGTGTACAAACCGTCAGTACCGATTCCGGCCTGGCGTTTAACTATTGGAAACACAGAACGCTCGTTAATAATGATATGCGTTTCGAGGAACCAAAAACCGTCATGGTTGGTGGTAAAGAAAAAACCTATAAAAGCAACTTTGATATGGGAGGTCCGCAAAATTCTCTAAACACAGATACATTAAGGGCCATGAGAGGCGCAATTGAAAATATAATACTTGCCGTCGATTCAGAAGTTAATGAAAAGGGGGACATCGCATTTATAGAAGACGGCACCATTTTTAGGCAATTTTATGATTTATTTTTTAGTCCCCTTTATCCTATGGACTATGCAGATGCGCTGGCCAAGTTCGGAACTGTTGGCGTTGACCCCGGCTCTTCACCACCAACAGCCCCAGATAACATTGTGGGCGCCACAGCCAAAGACGATGCCGTATTAGGCAAAACGGCTTATGGTCAAAGATCTTTTTTCTCCAGGATCCTGTCTTCATATACCGGTGTGCCTCCTGCATATGCATCTGATGAAAACAAATATGGCTCTGGCCCTTCGACCCCCGGCAAAAAAGAAACATTTGCCACTGTTATTGGAAATAGTAAAAATGATTATAATATTCTTCCTTTTTGGGACGGATTTTATTATTGGCAGCATTATCCCTATGGAGTTGTACCAGCCGCGGCCAATGAATTTATTAATAGAGGTATCATTGATTTTGATACAGTTTCTTATAATCACAACGCTCCAGTTGGAGGCAAACACAAAGCGCCAAATTTTTCTACTAGCTTTTTCTCTACTTGCAAGCTATCGACAATAGCGTTATACGCCCGGGCAAAAGATGTAATGATAGGTGTCGAGCAAGAACAAACAGTAGCTGGCAGTGGTCAATATTCAGGCTTGCATGATATAATAAACGGCAATCCTGTTTCAAATGTTTTCTTGAAAAAAATAGGGGATTTTTTAAGACAAGATAAAATTGGATTAGATAAAAAGTTTATTTGGTCCAGCCCATATACTGGTGATGACCCCGCCATGGCTTCAAGCTATACAGAGTCGGAGAGTAACTACCACTATGAATGTGTATTCTGGAAATATTTGCTTGACATTGTTGTAGACGCGCCATTCGATCAATGGTTTGATATGTCAATCGGCATGAGAATGAACTTAGTAATACCAATTGAATCTGATGATCAACAACAAATATCTCAATATTTTGATACGATTGTAAATTTACTTCCAATCGCTGCTGGCGACTGGGAAGGTTTCAAGACGGATAAAAAATATTTAGAAGACAAATCTTTTGTTATAACTCAGCCGTCAACAGAAACAATAACGTCTGAAGATGGACAAGCAAAGTGGCAAAAATCAAATAAAGATAGGTATTTTCTTTGTATTCCTCTAGAATATGTAGAACATAATTTAACTGATTATTGGATGGATATAAATAAAGACAAAAACAACCCGTGGCATATAATATATAATAACACTCTAGGCAATTGGAAAAACATGTGTTTGGCCGTGGATGGGACCTCGCCATCACCGAGTGGTATACGACTGGCGTATGACTGGCAAGACGACTCCGACGCCAACAACATTCAACATAATATTCCAGAGATTATTAATTTTTTCAACGAGGCCATGAAGAACAAAAATATAATCACGCTCTCGCCGGATCCGGCTCCAGGCACGCTAGATTCTAAGTTACATTGGTTTCCAGAACCTGTAGAAGAATATATGAATTATTTAAGATTTAATGGCAGAAGTGAAAGTATCCCAACGTTTTGGGCTACTTGTAAATTGTTAAATGTAGCCCTAAGCGAAGACCGACGCTGGACCATTTTAGATAATTTAAACTCGTCTTTGATGAATAAGATATCCGGAACCGGATCAGGCGCCGACAAGCCCCATAAACTTTTTGAGGAAGTATTTCCAATACAGGAGGGGTCAATAACTGCTGCATTGTTTTATCGTTATTTCATGGAAGGAACATATCCACAGCTGAGTACGCTTCTTAAACCAACAAAAGATTTAATCGCCAACTTGATAGCACATGCAGAAGCTGCTCACAAAGGGGATTATCAATATTTAGATGAAGTATCAAAAAACTTAGAGATGGACGCTGCAGATGAGATGACGAGCCCTAGTACAAATGAAATAGTTGGAATGTTTTTTAAACTAGTGATACAAATGGGTGCAAACATGGTCGACCCAACATGGAAAACTCCATGGTTCTTTCCGGGCCCACTAACTCCAGTTGGCGTGTTAGCAAAATATATCTCTAGGAGCGAAAAAGACAAGAATAAAGATAAGGGCGCCACCGACAAACTTTCCACTGATCCAAACAAAGATCCTTGTGAAGATTAAAGGTATCCTTAAGAGAAATGTAAATACAATTTTTATTATAAAAATAAGTTTTAAATTCTAATTAATTCAAGAGGTAAAAGACATGGCAATTGGATACTCACTAAAATTACCTTTGTTGCACGACTCAGTAGATGGATACTATAAACTCAACAAAACACTTTCAGAAGTAGTTAGACAAAATATTAAGATGATTGTATTAACGACTCCGGGTGAGAGAATGATGAATCCAGATTTTGGAGTGGGCGCAAGAAATTATTTATTTGAGACTAAGGCGGAATCTTTTCATAATTTTAAAACTAAATTATTTGAACAGGTTAAAAAATATTTACCTTCTGTCAGGTTGGTGGACGTCTCATCTTTTGAAATAGAGGACAACAGTCATATAGATTCTTCCCAAAAATTGGGGATAAGAATATCTTATGTAATACCAGATGTTGGATTGGATGATAGTTTAACAATAAATGTAAAAGCAGGCGGCTAATTAAGGAATAAATATATGTCAAAGATAAAACCATCAATAAATTATACTAGTCGAGATTATACATCAATCCGAGCAGATTTAGAATCTCATGTACGAAGATATTATCCAGACACGTTTAGAGATTTTTCTGAAGCGTCTTTTGGTGCTTTAATGCTCGACACTGTTGCATATGTAGGAGATGTCTTATCTTTCTATGTTGATTATCAGGCCAATGAATCATTTTTAGACACTGCTATGGAGTTTGATAACATATTGAAGCTGAGCAGAGAGTTAGGATATAAGTATAGTCCGTATCCCTCATCTTTTGGTGTGTGTAATTTTTATATAACAATTCCGGCGGAAACCGGTTCACCAGAACCAGATAAAAACTATATGCCAATTCTTAAAAAAGGATCTACTTTCTTTTCTGATAATGATACTATTTTTACTTTATTAGAAGATGTCAATTTCGCTAATTCAACCAACCCTATTGTTGTAGCAGAAGAAGATTCTAACACTGGTGCACCGACTTCCTATGCGGTCAGGGCCGCAGCCCAAGTTATCTCTGGAGAGTTAGCTGTACAGGAGGTAAACGTTGGAGAATATAAGCCATTTTTAAGAATTAAAATAAGCGGCCAGAATATTAGTGAAATATCTACAGTTTTTGATGATAGTGGGAATCAATATTATGAGGTTGATTATTTGACCCAAGATACGATATATGTGCCGGTATTAAACAGGGGCGCGCACAGCCAAACAACTCCTTATATTTTAAAACCAGTTTCTGTTGGTCGCCGCTTCAGAGTTGAAAATACTCCAGATGGAATATTCTTACAATTTGGACAAGGGAGTGATGAAACACCAGTTGAAATAAAAGACCCTTCTGAGGTAGCCTTACAGCTTCATGGCAAAGATTATGTTTCAGATACTTCTTTTGATCCTTCTATTTTAAACCAAACTGATAAATTAGGCGTCGTTCCATCTGATACAGTGTTAACCATTGTTTATAGAATCAACACGACTGATAACACAAACGTCGCAGCTAACAGTATCAATCGTGTCGGAACAGCAGATTTTGATTTTCCTTCGAGTGAACAGCTTGATAATGGAAAAATTTCTTCTGTTACAAATAGCTTGGCAGTTTTAAACGAAACTCCGATGACAGGAGATGTGGGCATAGTTTCTGCAAATGAAATAAAAGAAAGAGCAAAAGGAAATTTTGCAGCACAATATAGAGCAGTTACAAAACAAGATTATATAAGTATGGCATATAATATGCCATCAAAGTATGGTAAACTTAAAAGAATTGCGCTAGAGTTGGATACCGATTCTTATAATCAAAGAAATTTAAATTATTATATTTTAGCAGAGGATACAAATAACTTTTTGGTACAGGCAAATCAAACACTCAAAAGCAATTTAAAAACTTGGATCAATCAATATAAAATGATTAACGATACAATTGATATTCTAGACGCAAAAATATCTAATATTGGAATTGAATTTGTTGGCACTGCATTTCCAGGCGTGAATAAATACGATCTTCTAAATGAATGTAACAGAATACTGAGAGCGGCATTTTCTAGGTCATTTGATATTGGCGAACCAATATTAATAACAGACATATATCAAGTCTTGAAATCCGTTCCCGATCTTATGGACGTGACAAAAGCAAAAGTCGTTCTAAGAGAAGGTAGTGAATATGCCGACTCTCCCGTAACGATAGAAGAATCTCTTTCTGCAGATGGTAGATTTGTAATACCTCCCTCTGACACTGTATTTGAGATTAAATTTCCAAATAGAGATATTAGGGGGACAATACTTTAATGGCAATTAAAAGATATTTTGCAGACGCGGACACTAGTATTACCAATGCATACAAACCAAACCTAACAGAACGTGGCGTTAGTGGCAATATGGGACAATCTGACATATTAGAGGTTTTTTCTATTTATGCACAAGAATCCACCTCTTCTTCTGAATTAGAAAGAATATTGATTAAATTTCCTGTTACCGGCTCAACTTCAAAATATATGTCATATGATAGAGAGCAATCTAATATACCAGAGTCTGGCAGCGTTTCTTTCTATCTTAGAATGTTTAATGCAAGACACTCTCAAACCACCCCTAAAAACTTTGACTTAATTGTTTCAGCAGTTTCTAGCTCTCGAACCACGGCTTGGGACGAGGGCACCGGACTAGATATGGAAAATTATTCTGATGAATATCCGGCAAACTGGACATCAGCAGTTGCATCTAGTAGCGCCGATGGAGGCGCCTGGACAGCCGAAGGAGGTGATTTTTATACAGACACGTCCTCTTCTTTTACGGCCTCTTTTGATTCTGGATTCGAAGACATAAACTTAGATATTACTCCACTAGTTGAGCAGTGGATAAACAGCAGTGGAAATGTTTTAGGCTCAAAATCAAATCACGGCCTTTTGATCAAGTTAGATTCTGCACAAGAGGATGCTGAAACATCCTACTATACGAAGAAGTTTTTCGCAAGAGGAAGTCAATATTTTTTCAAAAGACCATACATTGAGGCTAGGTGGGATTCCTCCAAAAAAGATGACAGAGGAAATTTTTATTATAGTAGCTCACTAGCACCAGCCGAAGATAATTTAAACACAATATATCTTTACAATTATGTTCGCGGCCAACTAAAAAATATTCCCGCAATTGGTACCGGGTCAATATTTGTAAGCATATTTTCCGGATCTTCAGATAATACTGAGCCTAGCGCATCTAAACTAGCCTTGAGTGCTGGCGGTGGTGTTGTAACCAGCGGACATACGAATATAACAGGAGCCTATGTATCTACTGGAATATACTCAGCTTCTTTTGCTTTCACGGGCTCAACATCTTTAACACGAATATTTGATGTGTGGCATAAAGATCATGTAGAATATTTTACCAGCTCGATAGATCCCAAAAGTTTAACTCAGGTTTGGTCAGGAAACTCGATGAACCCAAATCAACAATTTGTTAGTAAAATAACTAATTTAAAATCATCTTATTCTACACAAAATACTAGTGCTAGATTTAGACTCTATACCAGAAAGAAAGATTGGAGCCCTTCTATTTACTCAGTTGCTTCACAGGATGCCCCAATTGACTTGGTTGAAGATTCATATTATAAAGTAAGTCGTGTGAATGATGATTGTGAAGTTATTTCTTACGGTACTGGCAGTGATAATAACACAAGACTTTGTTTCGACACTAGCGGAAGTTACTTTGATTTAGATATGTCCTTGTTGGAGGCAGACAACACTTATTCAATAAAATTTGTTTTTTACCTCAACGGCCAGTATGTGGAACAAGAAGAAGAATTTAAGTTTAGAGTAGATTAATATGGGAATTGATTATAAAAAACTTTATGAACAAAACGAGATAATTCTAACCAATGCAGATCCAGAAAGCTTAACAGCGGAGGTGGAATCTGTTGGTTATATGGAGGAGTATTTCAACAAAAAGGAAAGGTTTATTCCTCCTTTAGATCTCTCTGATCCCACTCAGTTTGCTCGCTTTGGATCTGCAGAAAAATATTATATTGATTCTATTGATAGAATATATAAAACCTATCCTTACGATGGCTCTTTAAAAGAAAGAATTCAATGGGAATTAAGCTCATCTTTCTTTGATTTATATGTTTTTGATCATGTTTATCCTAGAACAAACGGCCATGTAATACTTTCAGCAGAAGGTTGGGGTACTCAGGTTGGAAATTCAGATAATTATGGCGCCCCAGCCACAGCATCTTATGAATA
>CEOH01020713.1_pt1 | contig 12581 bp, 23 predicted proteins | sample 530311 | NCBI WGS metagenome assembly CEOH01 (sample SAMEA2619923, study PRJEB7988) | marine metagenome | biome: marine biome (ENVO:00000447); feature: deep chlorophyll maximum layer (ENVO:xxxxxxxx); material: "saline water (ENVO:00002010), including plankton (ENVO:xxxxxxxx)" | depth 60 m
ACATTTGTCCAATTGGATTCAAAGCAAAACGGCCAAGTGGTCGCCCTTTTCTGGGGCGAAAACGGGGAAATCCTGGTCCAAATCGATACGGGCCATGTCGGCGAAGTCGCCGTCATCGACGGTTGATTGCTGCCTAGTCTGTGCAAGCCCTCCGGGGTTTGTGCAGACTGGAGAGTGAACAACTCTGACTGGAGCTTCTCCAGTGAAATCAACAACTTAGAGAGAGGGAATTATCATGAGCAGTCTAACCGCGTTAGTCGAAGGAAACACCTGTCTGAAATTCATGCAGGCGGCGCAGTGGTACGAATGGAACATCAACCGGCGGACCATCGTAACTACAGCCTACGGGGTCGACCATGACGATGGCTACATCAACGAGAAGGTAAGCAAGCTGGCGAAATACGGTCTACTTGGCCTTTTCGCTGAGATGGATACCCCGGCCCGTCAGCGCCTTGTGAATGACATCCTGGACCGGTACGGATGGGACGCGGAGTTAGTGTCTGGCCGGCGACGATGCAACAACAGGATTAGTTAGGCGTTGCCTAGCGTGCACAAACCTTCGGGTTTGTGTGCGTTGGGGAGTGCATAACCCACAGGGAATTTCCCCTGTGATTTCAAACACTTCAAATGGAGAGAGAGATGTCACACAATCTTGATTCAATGATGTTTGTTGGCGACACCCCATGGCACGGGCTTGGCAACGAGCTAGACCGGCTAGTCGACGGCAAAACAGCTATGCGCGAGTCGGGTTGCAATTGGCGGGTTGAGAAACTGCCACTGCAATTCGTTGGCAACGATTTCCAGCCAGTGCAGGCCGGCAACGGTATGGCTCTGGTTAGAATCAACGAGCCAGGGACCGAAGGCTACAAAAAGTACGGCCCACAGGTCTGGTTTGCCAATGCGACCGACAAGTACACCATCGTCCAGAACGAAGACGCGTTCAATTGGATTGATAGGTACAATCTGAAGGTCGAAACGGCTGGCAGCCTGCTGGGTGGTCGTAAGGTTTGGATTCTGTGTCCCATCAACGGGGAGTTCTCCCCGGCGGTCGGTGACACTCACAAGCCTTATCTGCTCGTCTCTAATGGGCATGACGGCAAGGGCGCGCTAGTTGTAAAGCTGGTGGTCACGCGCGTTGTTTGCTCGAACACACTCTCTTGGTCGCTGTTGGAAGACGGCAAAGAGCTTCGAGTGTCACATCGACGCAACGTGTTGGAGAGGATGAATGAGTTTGGTGAGTTGCTTGGCCTTGTCGATAGGAAGGTCAGTGATTACGCCACGTTGTCCACCATGTTGGCCGGCAAGCGCATGACCAAGGGTGCCTGGGAAGAATTCGCGTTGCGAGTTGTTCCAGACCCGCTCCCCAATGCGGACGGCACGCCGAAGTCCACTACCAAGGCTGAGAACAAGCGGGAGAAGTTGCTTCATCTGTTTGAGAACGGTCGAGGTAATCAAGGCTCGTCCGCCTTTGACGCGCTCAATGCGGTAACTGAATTCACAAATTACTTCAATGTTCCAAGCCAAGACCAGTCGAAGAGACTGGATTCGGCGTGGTTCGGTCGAGGTAGTGACATGAACCAGCAAGCCGTTCGGGTGCTTACGCAAATGTATGCGTAGTCCCTTGGGGCCTCTGAGGGTGCACAAATCGTAGCTGGTTTGTGCACCCAACTGAGGTCAGCAAGGTGCCGCTGATTTCAATTCAAATTAAGTGCACCAACAATGGAGAGAGAGATGGCAAAGAACACAAAAGGCAATAAGATTCTGGTCGGTTACATCACCCAGGTCATGAAGTTCGCTGAAATTTGCAGCAAGTATGAGCGTCAAGCTAGCGCAGTCTTCGACTTCGCACTGGCGTATTCTGCTGCTGATTTCGTTGGCGCATCATCCAACAAGCTGGCTGCACTGGCGCAGGCAAATCCTGGCTGCATTCAGCTTGCCAAGGAGCAACTCGCCAAGTCTTCGGGCTCTGCGGACAAAGACCGTGAAATCGAGAGGCTGCGAGACATCTACAACGATGCTGCCGGGGAGCAAGTCGCCTTGCGGAAGGAATACAACGACTTGGAGAAAAAGCTTACCTGGACCCTCGATGGCCTGGATAACGCCAACGCTGAGATTGCCGGCCTCAAGGCCGATAACAAGCGACTCGTCGAGCGTTTGAAGGAAGTCGGGGCCAGCGTCGAGTCGTCGAGCGACTCCATTCTCAAGGAGGCTTGTCGGGAGGCGCTGGACGTTGAGGCGAAGGCTGTTGAGAAGGCTCCGAAGGTCGAGGTAAAGGCTGACAATGACAAGCCTTCCGTCGAAGAGTTGCGCCAGATTTTCCCTGGTGTAGCTGACGGGCTGCTGGACTGGGCTTGGGCCAAGAAGTGTGAGCAGGATTTGGCGAGCAGCGTCAACTTCGGCTCGCTTGAAATTGACTAGCGCGTCTGAGGATGTGCAAACCTTCGGGTTTGTGCATCCGACTGTTGTCGGTAGACATCCGGCACACACTTGTGTGCTGAAATAGGGAGAGAGATATGAAAATTGTAATCGAAACTTGTGATGGTGCTAGCGTCGAGCAGACAGATGTGGATTTGGGCGATGCCCATGCGGACTTGGAGTCCGCTATCCGACTAAGCTCTGCTTTGGATGCTGCCATTCGCGAGCACCTCTGGAATAAGGGGCTGAACTTCACGCCGCACCCCAACCAGGAAAGCCATCCAGGTTGGTATCAGCTTGCAATCAACGTCGGCCCGGACATTGATTTCTAGGGCATCTGAGGATGCATAAGCCTTCGGGTTTGTGCATCCGATTGTTGCCAATAGGCAGCCGGCGCACATGAGTGCGTTGAATAGAGAGGGAGATAATTATGATTAATGTTACTGAGCATATGCGAGTAAGTGAGGATGGTTGGGTTCAGTTCACTGGCATCGGTCAGTTGATGTTGCTGGGTGCATTCCAGTCGTTGCAGTGGACTGGTCCGAAACCACATGGTTTGGATTACAAGAAGTGCGGCGGCAACATTGGCTACTCCAACAAGCAAGCGTGCAAGGTGATTGAGGATATCACAACGGTGAATCCTCGACGTGGCAAGAGGGGTAAGGTGTGTCCTCCCGAAATCGATAGCAGCAAGGATGCGCTGCCACAGTACCTTGACTGGCTCTTCAGTCAGGGCACACCGAAAATTGACTAGGGCATCTGAGGAGCGGGGAGACACCTCCCCGTTCCGACTGTTGCCAATAGGTAACCGGCGCACACTTGTGCGTTTGAAATGGAGGGAGAGATATGAAGACTATAATCCATGTTAATCAGCATATCATCAGGCGAAACCGCATGCACGGGGAGCGCGAGCCGGTTTTGACCGTCAAAACCTACAAGAGCAACGACTATGCTCACACGGCGTCTATCCTTGACGCTCGTGGGGAGGTTGTTGCGCGCGTTGTCTACAGACCGGACAAGCCGCTCTCTTGCGGGGCGCACGTTTGGATCGAGACTCATCACGGGGTTGAGTTGGATCGGGGTAGGTGTGAACCTGCTTGCACCTACGCTGTTGAAGATAGCTGCATTTACTGCGGCCACGCGAGCCTGCTTGGGCTCAGTTAGGAGGAGACATGAGTAGGGATGAATACCCACCTGAGTACGACGGGGGCGACCACTGCGAGGTCTGCTCTGGCTGGATTGGCGCTACACGAAGAGTCCCTCGTGGGCGCGAGTGCGAGTGCCCAGAGTGCCCAGAGTGCGGCGTTGTTGGTGACATGCAGTGCTACAACAGCGGGCACATGGACAAGGGCAGCCGCGCCTTCAACATCGCTGACCTTGCTGCCCATGTGTCGGCGGCGCGGGACACGGCTGCCTCGATTGCCAAGAGGCTATTCAAGGATACACGTTGCGGAATCAGCTTCTATGTCCACCCCGGAGGAACCCGCGTATCGGTGGCTGGGTATGCAGAGGGCTCGGGCGACGCCTACTGCGAGCCCATTGTGATGACGTTCCCGATCGACCTTGACGAGTTTGACAAGGCGGTCGAGCAGGCAGACCAAGAGGGGTGTGACCTTTGGGATGAGTTTCACTGCCGCATCTGTGGTGGCGAAAGGGATTACGAAGAGGCAGACTGCTGTGCCTACGACTAGGGCATCTGAGGAGCGGGGAGGCGTCTCCCCGTTCCGACTGCTGTCAGTAGAAACGAAGAGAGAGAGAATCCAAACGAGCCCGCCACTCCCTCAAGCGTGCTGTTGCGCGGCGATTTAAGGCGTTGGCGGGATGTGTCATCTGCGCCTCGGCAACAACAGCGGCGAGCGCGAGCGTCGTTAGGGGGTCTGTAAACAAGGCCCCTCACTCGCGCGCCCCTTTTTTGTTCAACCAATTGACCACTAGCCCTAGCTGTGGTAAAAGATAGATGGAAGGAGGTGTGTATGGAAGAGACAACGGCCATGAGGCTGGAGCGTCTGCGCTCCAAAATGGAAGACTGGGCTACCGACCCCACGAGGGTCGAGCGCAATCGAGTTGTAGATCTAATCCACTATGTCGGCGGTCTTGCCGGGGTCGACCGAAGCCACCCTGGCTACTCTCGCCCCTACTTTGTAGCGGGAGCGTGCCTTGAAGAGGTGGTTGATTCATGGGACTTGCTGAGTGAGTTGCTGGAACGCGCCTGCGACCCGCCAGAGGAGGGAGAAGAATGAAGTTTGATCCAACAGGATGCTACTTCACCCCACACCCAGACTATTGGAGTATTGGGGATCTGTATAGGGACGATGCAAATGGCCCTAACTTTGCAATGCAGGCAACCGTCCGCACAGAGCGTCCGCACAGAGCCTTTGTGGAAATCAGACTAGCTGGCAATCAGGATGAGTTCATGACTGACCTGACGCGAGAGGATGTGCGTGAACTCAGGAAGTTCATGCAGCGACTGGAGAAGCGGTTGGTAGAGAAGGAGGGAGAAGAATGAAAGTAAGTCCAAAGCAGTTCATTGAGGTGTGGCAGCGTGCAAAGTCGCTGGAGGAGGTAGCTAAGAGAACCGGAATGCTGCTCTCCGCCTGCTCCGCACGGGCCTCGCACTACCGTCTCAAGGGGGTAAACCTCAAGCGGTTTTCTCGCCGCCCAACGACCGACTGGGAGAAGCTGGCTGCGCTGGCTGACTCTCTGTCCGAAGGAGGTGGGGAGTGAAGCCAAAATGCACCTGTGGAAAGGATGCATGGGCCTCGATAGATATCAGTCTGTTTAGGCTCTGCGTCGAATCCATAACAACGTGCAAAGGCTGCGGCGAGGGCAGGTGGAGGGAGCACCTCCACCATGCCTGCGCCGTGAACCTTCGCCCAGTGAAGTACAACAAGGACGGCAGCCCCGGCTCCCCGTTCTTCCCTCACAAGGCAGCCTTCTGCCGCTACCAGCCCTTGAATCTGGTCGAGGGCACCGTGTCGGTCGAGGTGGGCGACGATTTCATGAAGCCCGTCACCGCGCTGGTCGAGGGAGGCTTGGCCATGTACAGCCGGGGCGTTCACGACTGGCGCGTAGCTCACAAGGGCAGCGGGGCGCTTATCGCCAAGGGCATCCGCGCCAAGTGGAGGGCCAAGAAGTTGATGAGCCACCTACTGCCGTTGCTTGACTGGCGAGAGCCAGAGGGAGTTATTTTCAAGTTACTTTTCAAGGACCCAGACTTGGCGCTCCTAATCGCCATGATTGTGGAGCGAGCGACAAGCCGTGCCCTGACCGACAGGTCAAAGGGTCGGCCCGTCAAGCGCAAGAAGAGAAAGAGAATTCGCAGGCCGACAAGGCGTCGGCTGGCGAGAGTGAGGGGCATGAGCTACGAAGAATGGAAGGGTGCCCACGGTTTAGACTCAGAGGAGGGAGATCAGGATGAGTGAAACTAAGATTATCTACGACATGAAGGATGCGGACTACAGGGCGGTAGATGCCTACGGCTCTACTGTAATCAAGACGGCAGCAACCCTTTCGGTCAAACACGCAAGGACGGGCAGGCCAGACTCAACCTCCCTCTCACGGGGCAGGTTGATTCACGCGCTGGTGCTGGAACCTGACGAGGTGGATGGGCGCTACGCTGTCCAGCCAGCCGGTCACGGCAACTCCAAGGCGGTCAGGGAGGCAAAGGCTGCCATGAGGGAGGCTGGCATCATCCCGGTCAGCCCAAGCGACTGGGACGCCTGCAACCGCTCTGCCGACTCTGTTCGCAACCACCCGCTGGCAGGCAAGCTCTTGTCCACCGGCAAACCGGAGGTGTCTATGTTCTGGACCCATGAGAGTGGGGCCAAATTGAAATCCAGAATAGATTGGCTGGACCCAGAGGCCGGGATGGCTATCGACCTCAAGTCGGTTGGTACGGTTGGCGCTACCCATCCAGACAGGTTTCTGCGGGAAGCGTTGCGCTACCACTACGCAGCGCAAGCGGCCCACTACATGGACGGTCTGGCAGCGTGCACTGGCTTGACCTTTAGCTGGAGGTGGATAGCGGTCGAGGTGGCTCCCCCCTACGCAGTCACCGTCTTCGACATTGGCGAGGGCCTGTGGGAGAGGGGCGTTGAGGTGTGGAAGCGAGGCATTGAGAGGCTTGTCGAGGCCGACTCCATCGAGGAGAACACGACTTGGCCCTCAAAGGTCTACACCCTGGATGTCGGGTAGTAAAAGGTAGTAAGAAGTGGCAAGAAGTAGGAAGAAGTAGGAGGAAGTATGAACAAATCCTACCGTCTCAAGTGTAGCGTATCCATCTCAAGCGATGTGATACAACAGGCTAAAATTGTTGCCGAAAACGAGGAGCGATCGTTCAGTCGAATCGTTGAAATGGCCCTGCGCCAGTACCTCAACGGCAAGGAGGTAACACCAGTTAAAGAGTTAATACTTAAAACCCCCTCCTTAAAGGTTCCCCCCAAGGGAAACCCTGTGAAAAAGAAATCCGTACCACTGTCTCCTCCGTCGGTCGAAGAGGTGAAAGCCTTCTTCCGAAGCATTGGGGGCAGCGACAGAAACGCGGAGGACTTCTTCGATTATTGGTCGGACATGGGCTGGAGACGGGGAAACAGACCAATGAAAAGTTGGGAGGGTAGCGCCAGGATGTGGATGAGGCGGTCAAGGGATGGCTCCAAGTCCGTCAAGCCTGTCAAGGCAAGCGATCGTGTTCATGATTTCGGAATTGATCCTAAATTCAAAGGGAAGGAGTGGTAGCATGGATGTTGAGGTTAGAAGAGAGTGGTCGGAGTGGTACGGAGAAAAGCTAGGTCTTGACTTGGACCGGCGGAAGGCCCTGACCAAGATGGTCCTGTACAGCACCCAAACGCTGATGCCAGATTGTTCATTTTGCAATCGTCGGCTCCCGCGTTCGCCAGGAGCCTCTGACATTCCGATTTACCGAAGGTGCTCTTGCGCCGGGGCAACATCAGAATGGGAAAGGCTTGAGTCCAAGCGGACAAGGGAGATTAGACAGAGAAGCATGGATGAGTGGGAGAAGTCTGTGCTCTCAAAAGCTGCTGACGGTGGAAAGTACCCATCGAGCAGCCTTGGTGCTGACTGGCACGGCGTCAAGCGGGGTCCCGCTGGCGTTGCCGCCGAGAGGGAGGTGCGCTCGTGGCTTGAGTCCACTCTATCTGGCAAGGAGAAGAGTTGGATCTACATCTACGGGCCAAGAGGGACCGGCAAGACTACCTTGGCTGGCCTAATAGTTCAGGGCGCAATCAGGTCCGCAACAGACTGTCGATACGTGAGGTGGAGCGGTCTTCTTCATGACATCAAGGCTGGCTGGGCCGACAAGAGCCCGTCAAACCCGCTGTCTGAGCTAAAGAAGACCAAGCTGCTTGTGATCGATGACTTCGGTAAGGACGCTGGGTCAGAGTGGGTCGCAACAACAGCCTTCGAGCTTATTGATAGCCGGGAGCAGGCTGGCCTGCAAACAGTGTTTACATCAAACTTCGCAATACACGGAGCGGCGACTCGACTAGGACAGGATAAGGCTGCCGCCATCGAGGACAGGCTTCGCGGTCGCTGCAAGGTTGTTGAGCTTGGCGGCGAGAGTCACAGATAGTTGTCATCCAGCCTGGTACGTGCTATAGATATCAAAGGAAGGAGGTTAGTATGGCTCGATTCAAGCTAGAAGAGTATGAAACTGTTGAGGAACGGCTTCATCGCTTTTGGGAAAAGTACCCCAAAGGCAGGGTGCAGACCGATTTGGTGGCGAAGTCTGACGACTTCACTCAGGTCATCTTCAAAGCAAGTGTCTGGAGGGTGAGGGAGTTCGACAAGACCCCTCCGTGCGCTACGGGGTACGCGGAGGAGCATCGATCAAGCGGTCGCGGACCCAACGCTGACTGCTGGGTGGAGAACGGGGAGACGTCGGCAATTGGCAGGGCGCTTGCGAATCTGGGTATGTCCGGCAAGCGTCGGCCCTCTCGTGAGGAGATGAGCAAGGTCGCCTCCCATGAATCTCGGCAGTCGGAGAAAGAGGTTGCTTGGTATGCGATTGGGAGGCTAGCGAAGACCAAGCAGGGGTTCACTCGCATGGGTGAGTTCTTTGAGAGGAAGGTCGCGTCGATACACGACGTGAGTCTGGCTGATTTGGAAAAGTATTTAGAACACCTGAAGCAATGTGAGGATAAAAGTGAATAGCATTTTCCTGTGCGGTCGTCTTGGTGGCGACCCTGAAAAGATTGAAACCAAAACTGGAACCGCGATGTGTCGATTCTCCCTGGCAACGTCCAGTCAGAAGGATGAGACTGACTGGCATAGGGTTGTCGCGTTTGGGCGTTCGGCTGAGATTGCCATGGAGTATCTCTCCAAGGGCACCCAGGTCATCGTCCAGGGCAGCCTTCGCTACGGGGTTTGGAGTGACAAGGAAGGCAACGAGCGGAAGTATTCCGAAATCCGCGCCAACCGCATTGAGCTTCTGGGCAAGAAGGAGAGCGCGCCCGTGACCGTTGAGCGCACCCTTCAGGTGGCAGCGGGTGCGGAGAGCGTGGATTTGCCGTTCTGATGACAGTGGTGCTAGCAGTTGACCCAGGCAACTCTAAGTCTGGGTGGGTTATCTATGACGCTGTGGCGGACTCTATTGTCTCCGCTGGCATAGACAGCAACGAGGACCTCCTGGTCCGCATCCGTCAGAACACGGGCGGGTGCGACCAGTTGGTCCTTGAGATGATAGCCTCATACGGGATGCCTGTTGGGCGTGAGGTATTCGAGACTTGCGTTTGGATAGGTCGTTTTTGGGAGGCATTCCCTGGACAGAGGGATTTGATCTACAGGAAGGACGTTAAGCTGTGTGTTTGTGGCAGCCCGCGCGCCAAGGACTCAAACATAAGGCAGGCCCTTATAGATAGGTTTGGGCCAGGAAGGGAGTTGGCAATTGGGAAAAAGAACTCTCCCGGCCCGCTGTATGGATTCAAGCGGGACATGTGGGCCGCTCTTGGTGTTGCGGTAACTTGGCTGAATGAAGGAGGGGCAGATGGGTCGTAAGTTGAAGGTGCAGAGGCCAGGGGCAATCCCTATGCGAGAGTGGTTTGACCCTCGCAAACTTCGGGCATGGAGGGTTAGAAGAAATCTAACTCAAGGCGAGTTGGCGGTAAGGATAGGTTGGGACAAGGTTCATGGCGGGAGTTGCCTGTCTCGGTATGAGAACGCTCCCTTTCGCAGAAACCGGCAGCTACCAAGCAAAGACACTGTGACGCTCCTGGCGGCAGCCCTGAACATTGACGTGGGGCAGTTGTTGTCGTCTAGAGAGGAGTTGCTACAGTCTGTTCGCCTTATGATCAAGGAGCGGAAGGAGAGGCCGAAGGGGCCTCACACCCGCAGGCAGCGATCAATGTTCGATCGCGTTCTTGAGCTTGCGCTTGCTGCCGATCAGGAGGATGGCGGGTCCGGTGTCGAGTTCAAAGAGGATGCAGATCTGGTCAAAGAGTTTGTTGATAGTCCAGACGGGCACGCAAAGATACCGTCCGACTTCATCGATGACTACGAAGACGGCGACTATGACGAAGCCATCTTCAAAGATATGATTGAGATATAATTATTAGCAAACCACTCGCATTCGAGTATGCTCTTGCCAGAAGCGGAGCATTGCGTGCAATCATATACCTCGGAATACATAGTCAGTGAGTGCGAGGACATTCTACTCGGACCACTGAGCAGGTCCAGGCACTGGGCAAGAATAGTTGAGAGGATAAGGGCGAGGGTTGGAGTGACCCTCACCACAAGAGAGGCCAAGGCCCTGCACGTCGAAGCTCTATCTCAGTTTAGCTCAACCAGCACCATCGATGACTCCAAGAAGATCGAGGGCTCCCCCGACAGGCAGGTGGGGACCGGCACCAGCATCACCGTCGCAAAGCTAGAAGACACGGTGTCGGTGTCCTCAAAGGGGATTAGAACCGTAGCCGACCTCATGAATGCCACAAAGCTCGACCCCAACGAGTGGCTAATTGAATCAGTCACCCCCAACTACTGGGAGTCTGTGCGGGCTGACGGCGGGATAAACCCTCACTTCCAAATTAGAGCGAAGTTCAAGAGGGTGCCGGAGTGGGCAGCACAGATAAAGGCCCCGCAACCACTCCCCCAGGTCCATAGAAAGGGGCCCAAGAGCAAGGCGATATTTATACCGGACACCCAACACGGCTTCAGAAGGATGGAGGGTGGAGAACTAGAGCCAATGCACGACGTTCGGGCGTGCGCCCTCGCCGTTGAGGTGGTTCGAGAGTGGCAGCCAGACGTTATCTATTTATTAGGCGATCACCTAGACCTTGCCCCCTGGAGCAAATATTCCAAGCCAGCCTCAGTCATGCAAACAACAAATGCATCCCTGCGGTCGGTCCACGACTGGATAGCTGATATTCGACGGGCCGCACGTCACGCTGACATTTATTACTGCGAAGGCAACCATGAGAGTCGAATCTACAGGTCCATTGTGGATCGACTTGGCGAGGCTGAGAATCTGCGTACAGCCACAGGGGAGAGAGCGGTCCTCTCGATTCCAAACCTGCTGGACCTAGACTCTCTTGATGTCAAGTACATCGAGCCCTACGGGAAGGAGCATGTTCTTTGGGACAAAATAGGGGTCAGCCACGGAACGAAACACGGTAACAAGGTTGGTGCCCTCCTGTCAAAGAGACTCCCAGGCTCAACCTACTCGTGGGTTCAGGGACATGACCACAAGCTGGCGCTTGGAACCAGAGCCATTCATGAGCGAGGGTTCATCCGCCACATAACTGGCATGTGCCCCGGCACCCTAAGCAGGGTGGACGGTGCAGTTCCAGGAGTGTCCATGTACCCCAACTGGTCACAGGGACTTGGCTTCGCAGTTCTCGCGGGCAGCAACGCGCACATGTGGGTGTCGCCAATTCTGAACGGAACCATCTGTGTTGGTGGGAGGGTGCTGACGACTAGCGGTCGGGGCACTGCTTCAGCAGAGCCCTCTCATACCTAATTCGACGGGCCATCCACCCAGCAGACACTGTGTAGCTTCCGTCGTCGTTCTTTTTGATCTCACTTTTCCCCAGACTCACTGGGCGCAACACCGGCTTCTGCCAACATCCGGTCATGCTCGTCAAAAGCAGAGGCAACACTAAGTGCATCGCCACGGTCCAGCGCCAAGAGCAGGGCTTCCTCTCGCGCTCGCATACGACTTGCATGTGCCTCCCTAGCCCTCTCCGCAATCAGCGGGGCCAAGGCGCGCAACACAATTGCGAGTGCCTCCAAGAGCCCCTTGAGGGCAGCAATCATTTAGTTACATCTTCCGGCATATCAACATCCACCGTGGGCGTTGAATCTTGAGGAGCCTCAACAGCCCCGTCACTCGTCTCCGCCGGACCACAGTCCTCTTCGCACCCAACCGTAAACAGGAACAGCAGCGCGGTCGCAAAGGCTAGTCTCATTGATTACCCCTTCTTCTTCCTTACAATCTTCTTTCCGGTCTTCTTGGCCGCCTTCTTGGCCGCCGCGACTCCCTTCTTTGTGTACGGATAATGCTTCTTTCCGACTTTTGGCATCACTCATCTCCCTTCTGCTTGGCCTTGCCGATGACCAGCGCGGCCATCTCAACAAGTTTATAAACCTTAGCGACCCACTTGTCATCTTCAGGCGTTGGGGTCATGGCGGTGATTGCCGATGCCAGGGCGTGAGCGCCCAGGGCGATGGCAGTAATGTGTTCCCAGTTCTCAACGATATAATTCATTATTGCTTCCTCTCAAAGTGCATGTCGTCGCCTTTACCCTTTCGCCACCTGCCGCCCCACGTCCATCCAGCGTCCTCAAACACCTTAATGAATTCAGGGTAGTTGCGTATTGTGGAGATCTTCCCGTTCGACTGAACCCCACCCCAGGGGTTCTGTTTTGGATCGAAATCTACCGCGATACCCCAACTGTGATAGGAGAGTTTACTGTCCTCTTTGGCGCGCATCTTGCGCGGGTTGAATGTCTGCACGCTATCCGGCGTGTATCCAGAAGACTTGCACGCCATCTCAAACAACTCAACGAATTCATCACCCACGAGACGGTGAAATCTACGCTTCCTACCGTCATGTAGCTTGAATTGTTTGATATTTTTTTTCACCCAGTCTGGATCTATCTTCACCCTCCTGTCCCTTGGGTTCGGCTCCCATTCCCAAGAGAACCTCCCATAGA
>CEOH01035583.1_pt1 | contig 12527 bp, 11 predicted proteins | sample 530311 | NCBI WGS metagenome assembly CEOH01 (sample SAMEA2619923, study PRJEB7988) | marine metagenome | biome: marine biome (ENVO:00000447); feature: deep chlorophyll maximum layer (ENVO:xxxxxxxx); material: "saline water (ENVO:00002010), including plankton (ENVO:xxxxxxxx)" | depth 60 m
TGGATAATCTTTATCTCCAGGCTTGGCAGGTTTTTCACCCCGGGCACGCTTCGCTCTCATATTGGCGAAGAAATTAGATTTTTCCTTTAGTACAGATGAAAGTTCTTCTTTAACAATCTTTTGTAAAAACGAAAGTTCATTTATCTTACCATAAGTCTTACATGGATCTTGCCCGCACCCACAATTCTTTTTTTCTTTTAAGACACCTTCAAGCTCTTCTTCAACAAGATTTTTAATAATACCTTCTATTCTTTCTGCTTGGCTTTTATGCATATCAGAAGCCTTGTGAAGTTCTCCAACTATAGTTTTAAGTTCTTCTAGTTCTTTATCAGATATAGATTTTTCTTCGTTTAAAACACTTGCTAACTCTTCTTTAATAAGTTGTTTAAGGTCGTGCTTGTTGAATCTGCTCGACTCTTCCATGGGTACCCGCTCAACAGCACCACAGGCAGCTGCCAGGGCAACCGGGATCATTTCCTTAAGAGCCATTTTAACCATAGGATTGCCTTTAGCCATCTTTAATGCTTTTCTAACGGATATAGCGCCTAGGAATGGCAGTTCTACTTTAAAGTCTAACAGCACATTAACGGCTTCTTCTAAACTCATGCCAACAATTTTTTCGATTTTTTCTCTATACGGGCCAAGAACATTTAATATACTAGCTGGGTTTTCTAGAATTTCTTCCGCTAAACTTTGAAGCATTTTCTGGCCCATATCAGGCGCCTTGCATAATAATGTCAACAACCCTAGAGCGTCTTTTAAGTCCATTGTTCCGAGTTCTTCTTGGATTAGTTGTCTTAAAAGTGATTTAGTAATTTTCATCAGCAGGCGCCCTTGCAGTCTACACATGTGCAGCAGCCGCAGCAGCAGCAACAGTGATCGTTGAAAAGATTTGCTAATTTATGTAATAATTGTTTCATTGGTTTGTCTCCTTGCATTGTTTTATTTGATTTTTTCTCCACCAGGGAGTGTTGTTCCCCGATAGCTTCCCATTCTGGTTGAAAGGATTTCTTCTGCAGCTTTCTCATCAGCTTGCCCTCTCATATAATTCATAACAGAAGAGAGGTAATCTTGAGCTTTAGTAATTTTGGCTTCAACCCACTCTTCTAAATTTGTCGAGTCATCAAACTGTTGAGAAATCATATCAGCTAGTTCACCAATTCTATGAAGCTGTCCTTGAGCCATACTACCTTCCCCTTTAGTTGGTTCTTGAAGTGGGAAATTTTCCGTACCGGCCCAGTTGCCCTCTTCAAGAGCACTGTCTAACTCTTCTTTAATCATCTGCTTAAGTTGTGATTTTGTGATTTTCATCTTATTTTCTCTAAACGTTCCGGAGCCATGAGTAACTGTTCCGTCCCCGCGAACGCCGGGCGGCATGGTTGGCCGTTCGTACGACATTCTCGGTCGCTCCGAAGGAGTGAAATAGCGCGGTTGGGAACGCTCGCCAGGTGGCATGGCCGGCCAGAAGGTTTCGCCCCGATCAACGGCCTCATGGCATTCCTCGCGCATATGCCTAGGTACGCGTGTGTCACATTGGAGGTGGCCACGAACAGGCTTTCCTATAGCCCTCCGCTTTCTGGAAGACGTAGCTAACTCGTCCCTGATCTCTTCCGAGGAAATCGGCACACTCGATTGCTGCTCTTGTACATCTTTTAACTCTTCTTGAATCATTTGTTTTAATTGTGATTTTGTAATTTTCATTTTTTATTTTTTACCTTTATGACAGAACTAGCTTTTAATCCGGCAGCTATTCCTGGGTCGAGTTTATTGAGTTCTTTAGAGATCGACGCGGCTTGTGCATCAATGGTTTTTAAAATAATTTTTACGTGCTCTCCAATTATTTTATTAAGTTCTTTTTCTGGAATGTCCGAATCCTTGAACACTCCGGCCGCGTCCAGGCCCTTCTTGATAAGGTAGAAATACCCAACGTCTCTGCCCATCCTGAGCGCCCCTTTCGGGTCTCTTAAAAGACCAGGAATCATCCAAATAAGAAGTTCTTTAACTTTAGTCCTTAGTGCATGCGCTGCCAGTCCGGCGAGTGGGGCCATCTCATTGAGTTCTTCTGTCTCATTTAAGACTTGTTGTAGTTCTTCTTTAATAATTTGTTTTAATTGTGGTTTGGTAATTTTCATCTGTTAACATCCTACAATAGCTGCGTAAATTATTGCGGCCACCATCGGTCCGATAGCCAAGCAAAGAAAAAATAAATCATTGTAACTCGTTTTTATTTTTTCTCCTCCTTGCTAAAGTAATTAGAAACATCATATTTCTTTAATAACTTTTTTAAACTAGATTTATCTATCCCTAGAAAACTAGCCATTTCTCCTTTTGTTCTCGCTGCTGAAGCAGTATACTTTAAAATCCCGTCGCGCACAATGTCTGGGACCGTTTGCCAAATGTTTAATCCATAAAGTTTATAATTTACCACTCTAGCGGCTAATTCTAGTCTCAAGCCTATAATTTCTTCTAATGTTAAAGAAGAAAGCATAATTTCAAATCTTTCATCTATTTTTCCTTGAGACTTTAGTTTATTAGAAATACTATAATAATCTTGATCTTTTCTTTTGAATCTGCTTCTTTTCTTTTCCCACATAACTATACTTTTGGTAAATCTTTCATTAGCGCGTCAATATCAACATCACCTTCTGGAGAAGCAGCAGCTTCCGGTGTGCCCCCTGTACCTTGTGCAGCTTGTTGGCCCCGTGCTGAAAGTTCGGTTTTTTCCGGCTCAGGAGTTATAGGCTCAGAAAAAGCCTTTTCTTGCCCCATCTCATCTGCTATATCATTTTCGTACGTCACCAACCACAAATCGGTGTTGTAAAGCAAGAACTCTTCAAATTCTTTTTTATCGGCAGCATCATACAGGAGCTTCCAATTATCAACAACATTTTGTTGAATGTTTGAAGAATTAATTGTATCGAACGCAATTCTTGCACCTGTTGGATTTTGTCCAGAAAGTGCGAATTCTTTAAACTTTTCTTCCTCTTCTTCTTCCTTCGATAACTTCTTTGGCTCGAACCTTTGTTTTTCTGAATCCGGAACTACCATTTCAGGTGGCTTCCCAGAGCCAATTGATACTTCAATATCATCTTCGTCTTCTTGTTCTAACAAACCAGTATCAGACTCCCCCATTTTCACCGCAGCCAAATTCGGGCCTCCCAGTGAATTAACAGTGTTCAATATATTTCTCATCTTCTCTAAGACATGTGCCCTGTACGATTCTCGTTCTTCGGGTTTCTTTAATCGACGAAGTCCTGTTTTTAAAGTAGGTAAAATTTCGTCTAAAGCGGTCGCTAGGATATTCATCGCTGTTGTGGGATAAGGCGCCGGATTTGTATCTGAATCTGCATCGCCTTCCATAAGCACAGCGCGCACGATCTTTCTGAGTTTTTGTTCCTCTGTGAGATTTTGTCGCTCTAACATTCTTTGCTTTGCTTCTTTTATTTTAATAGCTTTTCTTATCAAGCGTCGTAATTTGAATTCTTCCATATTCATGATTGTGCCCTCGCTTTTTGCTTTCGCTTTTTTTCATTTTCTAAATTAACCCATGGACTTTTTATTGCCATACCGGGTGAACCCGCAGCCGCGCCGGCTCCTGCAGCTGAAGTCTCTTCTAAAGACGCTTGCATTTCTCCCGGTATAGTGGTAATGCCTCGCCCCATAGGATCAATGCTTTTAGCTTCATCTTCTGGGGATTCTTCGCCTTTGCTTACTTGCGCCAATAGATCATCTGTAAAGTCTTTTATGATATCTTGCTTTTCTTCGTCGGACAAACCTGAGAGTTGTTCTTTGTTTGTTAGCATAAACTGTAGTAATCTAGCGTTTATATCGGATCTAAGTTCATCTTCACCTTCCGACACAAGCTCTCCTCGCTCCTCCATTGAATATGCGATTGCTGCTGCTTGTTTCGGATCTTTCCCTTCGTCATCAATTAAACGGCTAATTTTTTTAGATACGCGCGCCTGTCCTGGACCAGTGACGTCAGTTTTTTCTTCGTGCAACACTTCCTCAACCAAAGAAAATAGGGAGCCCATCGTAAAAAAATTTTCTTCTAGCTTTCCTCCTGTCATAAGAACTTGTACAACATCATCGTAAAGGGACTCATGAGGTAAGAGACTTTTAAATGTTTCCCAATCTTTGTCATTGTAAGCTTTTCTTAATCTAGATGCGCTGGTCGGCTGGCCTCCGGAAAGGGTTGAAGGCGCCGGAGGGTATTCAACAATTTTTGCATTTGTAAGTTGACTATTTTTTGCAAAGTAATTAACAAACTCTTTTATCCTAGCAGGATCTCCGCCTTTATCCCCAGCACCTATAGAAAATCGAGCATTTGGAAATTGATTAATAAACTTTTGATTTTTCATCAACTCATAGCAAGTTGTCAGAGGAGTCTTATCAGACGAAGTAATAAAGTCAACTTTATCAGAAAACCCACCATATACGTCAAAAATCTTCATGCTTTGTTGTTGAGTAACCCCTTCCCTTGCCTTCTTGCCGGTGACCACAAAAACCTTCAAAACATCAGGCTTTTTCTCGTAGTATTGGATCATGTTGTAGTGGCCGCCTGTTGGGGGTTTAAATCCGCCTGGTATCATTATAACATATTTACCGGCCGGCCGCTCTTCAAATTCTTTAATTAATTCGCCAGTTCGAAACTTGGCTTCTTCAAAAGTTGAAGCTAGACCTCCGACGATAAAATCACCGGTAAACTTAAACGCAGTACCGCCGCAAATCTCTGGATCTCTGACAACAACACCTTCTTGATCCCTTGCAGCTCCGAATTCGTCTGATTCTAAAGCATCAAGAACTGCGTTCCCCAAGATTCTAGTTGAGTGCATGACAACAACAGCATCAACAATAGCTTCTATGTCTTGTGGCCCTTCTGCTATATCTGAAATGGCAGTTCCTTTTAAGACTTCTAGATATATGTTCTTGGCGTACGGCGTTTGTGATTTTCCCATGTTGGGGTATATTTCTCTCATTCGACTAGAAATATTTACTTTTTTGTTAACAGGGTTTTCGTTAACATCCAGAAGCCAAGCTTTTAAAGGTTTTGTCGAGCCTTCGCCAGCACCTAGCTCTTCCGGTTCTTCAGGATCCTGCGCAAAGCTTTTATATACAATAGTGAACTGGTCGTTCAGAGCGTCTTGGAGTAGAACTTCGTTTTTTACTGCAGCAGGAATGCTTGTGTATACTTTAAAATCTCTCTTGTTCGCAAAGTTTTGTACTTTATCTTTTATTTGATCTAAAATTCCTTGATCTGCTTTTACCGCAACACCTTTTCGACTCTTTGGGCCTTTTTGCACAAATTTGTTAACGCCGTGAATGGCTATAAAATTAAAAGGATATTCTTTGACATTTATTTTTTTAAGCACAAACTCTGTGTTAAAATACAGACTGAACGGTCCTGTATTTTGTGTCATACCTAGCTGTTCCAGTTCAGGAAGAATTTCTGGTACAGCTGCATTAAAGATATCAAGCAAAATACGAGTGGCTTCAACCATTCCATGAGGAGATCCGTCCCTAGTTATGAAACGTTGATCAGCGTTGGCGGCTGTGACTCCTTCAACATCCAAAGGCTTCATTGACCCTCTATCAATTACAAATTCATAACCTGAAGGTGCCCCCGGGTTTTCTTTTAGCCTAAAACTAAGGTTAACACCATCAATTTTTAATGCAGCTGGGTTCCTTTTTATAGATTCAATTGATCTTTGAAAAAAGTTAATTAAATCTTGCCCTGAATTAACGTCAGGACAATCAAAGGGATGCCACATGTGTCCGCCGGCCCCGCCCATAGATCTACTCCTTATTTACACCATTTTTCGACTAGTCTTTCGAAAAGAAGGTCGTCTTTATTTCCCTTAAACCAGTTTTCATTTACAGGATCATCCTCATCGGTCTCGTCACCAGAATCGGTCTCGTCACCGCTTTCCTTACCTTTCTTTTTGTCTTGGTAAGCTTTTAATCCAGCCGGAACCTCTCCTTCTTCGAGTTCTTCTCCCTCGGCTTCTTCGTCTTCTTCTAGAGGTTTAACTCTTCTGCCGCCTGTATCTCTACCGCCGACACGCTCCGGAGCGTCTCTTTTAGTTCTTTCTTCGAGTTCTTCTTCTTCAAGTTTGGTGTTGTTGTTTGCCATTTTTTTGGCCTCCTGTTTTAAATTATCTTCCCAGTCACGGAAAATAAAACCGTTACCCTTTAAATAGGCTTCTGCTTCCATTTTTCGCAAATGTGGGTCTTTCTGCGCATATCCAGGTTCGGTATGCTGTATATTGTCGAATTCTCCACGACAATTTTGTGTGTGATGGACTAATTCATGAGACAATGATCTCAAAATGTCTTTCACATGTCTTTTATCGATAAAAATTGTAATTTCCATCTTGTTTGGGTCATAATAAGCTGTTTTTCCAAGAGGATCTTTAACATTTTCTGGATCTGATAACAAATTTACACTAACAGGCTTGTTAAAACCTAATTTTTTCTGCGCAAAAGGTATAAATTTAGAACTTAAATCATGAAATTGTTGAAATTGCGGAAAATTTTCTGGACTTCCAAATATTTTAAAAAGTTTGTTCATCGACTACCCCCAGCACCCGGTGGTGCAGATTTTCCTCTCCTATAATTAGGTTTTTTTGGATAAGCTGCACCGGTTTTCTGCATACCACGCCCCAAAAGGCTTATTTTCAAGCGCCGATGGCGTCTTTTTATCTTTTTTTGATATTTTTCTAGCTCATTAATTCGGTGAAAACCTGATTTTTCGCTTTCTTTCTCCTGCAACGTAAATATTTTAAATTTTTTGGTGAAATCGCCTTCAATTGACATCATTTTATCATAAGATTCGTTTCTGGTATCGAACAAGGCCTTGATATTACCATTATTTCTTAAATATTTAAACGTTAAATTCTCATTTGAGAACTCTCCCTTTTCTTCCAGGCCTGATTGTCTAAACTTTTTAATCTTTTTTATAAGTTTTGATGAGAATTTATAAGCTTCTTCATATTTTTGATCAAAAAGAAGATCTTCGGCTCGGTCAATCATGTCTGAAAAGGAATCAATCTTGATCTTAACCGTTGAAACGTCTACATCGGGCGTAACACGCTCCGGCTTTGTCAGCCAATTCGCACTCTTTATGGAGTAAACGCCAGTAGAGTGGTGCTCTTCCCCAACATCTTGAACATATATTTCTACTTCATGACCTAATATTGAAATATTATGATTTTTATTCCAGTTTGACGTCTTTGCACTGAAATATTCCCTAACTAAATCATAATTTTCATCAATTTGTGAAAATTTTACTAGAAGATGAAGGTCAACATCGGAAAATTTTGTCCAATTGTAGTTTGCAAGAGACCCAGTGAATGTTATATCCTGCACCTCTACGCCTTTCAAGCCCAAATCTTGAAAAAAGTCATTTGCTATGAGGATTAGCTTTTCTCTAATTTGCTCGTTCAGCGTATTGTTGGCCCAAAATTTTTGGTTCAACACGTCATGAAGAGTTAAAATATTGTCAATTTCCATTTTCACACTCCTACAAAGTAATTAGTATGAAAATTTTACTAAAATATTTTTGTTTTTATATTATTTATGAGGTTAGAAAATGGAAATTATTGAATTTTTTGTAGGATTGTTCGTTTTGTGTTGTTTGCCTTTTGCTCTCCGCGAATCTGGAGATATTATGCAGGCGGATCACTTCGCACGTAAAATTAGAAAAAGCATTTTTGAAGATTAATCGTCTAACTTACCTTCTAGCCGACCCACAATACGAAGTATCTTGTGGTTGTTTTCTCTAATACTAGTAATTTCACTTCGCAAAGTTTGAATCTCTGATTCTATTTTTGTAAATTTAGGATCATTGCTGGATTGGACCCAAAGTATCACACCGGCAACGCATGCAACGACGGCAGCTGCAAAGGTAAACCAATCTTTAATCATTTGTATGTTGGACGTATTGGACAAAATCTTATTTCCTCACTCTTTGTTTCGAAACTAACTGTTTTTCAATCTTTTCAAGATGGTAAATTATTTGTCTCTGTTCAACTTGCACTTGTTGAGAATCTACGTCTGATACATTTTTAACAGAACTTTGTTTAGCAGAGGCAAAAAGAACACTAGATACTACACTAAAAATCAAGAAAAAAACTGAAACAAATAAAAATTTATTAAATATTTTCTTGCTACATGCTAGCATCGGTAATACTACCTCCTTTACACTTTTAACTAGTTAGATTAAGCTTCTTATGACAGATATAAATCCTGGCGACCTAGTCACACTCAAGGGAATGAGAAAAGTAAAAGAAAAACCTATTGGAATGGTTAAGAAAAAATGGGCAACAAACGATTTAGAAATTTTTTGGCTAAATGAGGATATAGCAAAACGTTTTGCTGTACACAAGATTTTAGACCCCTCTAGAGTAGAAATTCTCAGCCGAGCGAGTCCACTATCTCCTTAAGTTTTAGCCCAGCGGTATCAATTTTGTTTCTAGTTAGATGGTAATGACAGACAACACCATTAAACCTTCCCTTAGCAGAATCTTTATGAACAGCTGTTAATAAATTTCCGTCGCCATCTTCTGGTACGGAGAAAGAGATATCATAATGAGGGCAAATAACGCTTAGAAGCTTCTTGTACGCCTCTATTTGCACTTTGTAATATCCTAAATGCGGTCGCAGCTTTACTCCATGTACAATGCTATTTTTTAATACCGGTCTCGGACTAAAGCCTCTCTTTTCGTATATAGGATTATATTTGAGGTAATAAGCATTACTAAAATCTACGCCTATAGATTTATTGTTGACTGTTCTGTTTCCCGCATGCCATCCTATGTCATTAGTGTCAAGAAACTGATAAATGACTCCATCATTGTCGATACAGAAATGAGTAGATATATCTCTCGCTTCTAACACACGCTTGCACTTTTCTGCGCTAGTGCACACATCCCAGTGGGTAACAACCATCGAAGGTTTTCTTTCATTGCGCACTTTCTTATATGCGCCAGGCTTAATTAAATCTATTTTAACATCCCAGTCGATTGGCCGCCTCTTTCCGTTAATCAAAATGTAGTTTGTAGTTTTTTCTTCTTGCAGTTCACTTGACAAGACCATGCGACGATACGTGACCGGTCCGACATAACCATCTGTTTCTAAACTGTGTCGAAACTGGAATCCCTGTACATAGGTTGCCAGTTCGTCATTGAACTCTTTTAAGTGTTGAGCAAACCAACTAGGATGCCAACCAAACTTAGCAGAAGATTTCTTATTATATCTATTTCTTTTCCATCCCATAATTAATTACCTATAATTCACTCGCATATTTTACTACGCGCGCATCAATTTTAACCTCAGGATAAATAGTTTTTAGAGAATTAACTGCTTTAACATTTTTTCCGGAGTCGTCCAAGAACAAAACATCGTTGATACCATCAACAATCTTATTTTCAATCCAGTTTGACTTAGCCTCAGGGTTAGACGTTGCTAAGCATACAATATTTATTTCTTCTGGATTAATATTTATTTCTTTAAGCCAGCGTTCAATTGCTGAGTGAGATTCTGGATCTCTTGCAGTTAAAATAACGACTTCTCTGTTTCCACTGGCGTTAAGCACGTTTCTTAAAATATTCGTAACTTTCAATATTTCAGTTGGATTAATTACGTGGTTAAAATCACTGAAATCGTATTTATTCTCTGGCTTCATTTTGTGCTTGGCAAATTGTTCCGCATCCAGAGTTATAATTTTACCATCCGAAAGTGTTACTTTTACAGATGCATCCGTTTTGACCAGGGTGTCGTCAAAATCAAAAACGCGAAGTTTGGATTCTTTTAAAAAATTTTTCCATTTGAGATTCATATTATTAAGCTCCCGGCTTAATCTTGTAAATCAGGTCACGTTTCTTCTAAAAACTCCTCCTCAAGATCAAGCTCTTCTTCAAGATGTTCTCCATCTTGAAATATATTTTCTACTTCTATCTCTTGTACTCTCTCTCTTATTATATCCCTAAGATCAATTAAATTTAAATTTTCCTGTTTTTTTGTCTTCCCTGCCTTCGGAAAGAGAGCCTTGTAAATCTTGTTGACAAGTTCCTTAGTCCACTTTCGATACAGACCTTGTCGATATTGTTCCCATTCTTTCCTTGATTTAAAAGCGAGCTGATCTTTAGGAATTTTTTGATTGAAGCCTTTTGTCCCCGGTACCCGACCTTTGCGCTTTTCGTTTATTAAAAGTTTTACTCTTTTTGCTATTTGCAATACATTAAGCTGGAATTTTTTAAAGAGTCTGACTTTCTGTTTTTCCTCATCGTTCACCCCGGGAGTGATGACGAGCTTTGAAGGAGCCGCATTGGGAAATACACGCCAGAGATTATTAGTGTCTTTAACAGACAATTGTAGACCCCTCTCTCTCTTGTTTTCGCCTACTGTTCTTTCCGCCGGTAGCTTAACAGGCATTTCGCCTTTTTCTCCCGTTGGAACAGGCCATTTCTTCTTGAGCGCTGTCATTTTTCTTGGAGGGAGCTTGCATCTGTTCGTCTTAGCATCCCATTTTCCTTTAGCCTGACATTCACACTGCCATCGCAATCTACGAAACAGCTCAACTTTGTATTTTTTAAGCTTTTCTGGATCATCCTTCGCTTGAGCATAACTAAGAGAAGGCATCGGTGGCCACCCCTTATCACATGGCCAGAAGGTGGGATCTTTGTATTTTTTAGGTATCCAACTGGGCCAACCATCTATAATATCAACTGTTTCACCAGATAGCTTGGCGCCGACGCGTTTTGCTAAAAGATTCTCAGCGTCTGTTAACACCTTGCCTTCTCTCCAACCTTTTGGCAAAAGTAGCTTAAACACATATGTGCGCCACTCTTCTTCACTCATACCTTTCGTAGGCTTCGGTAGGTGCCGCATATGAGGCAAAGTGCCGGCGCCGGTTGTTTTAACAGGCCCAAGGTGTTGCAAAGCTTTTCCATCTGTATCAACCGGAGGGGGCATAGTTGCTAAAGACTTCCACGCCCCAGTTGAGCTGTGAACATATTCATCAAACTTTTCGATAAGCATTTGTTTGTTGTCTAAGCCCTCCGGGGGGTGTGTCATGCCAATACGAAATGTTCCCATGCCGGCCTTGTCGCGATCAATCCCTCCAGTTTCAGCTTTCGCTGCCCCAGTAGTACCCCAGAATGCCATCCTTTGTTCTGCTATGTTAATAGCTTTCTTTCCCATTTCTTCCGTGTCAGCATCTTTCTTAATAAAGACCCATTCATAATCATCTGCCTTTACAAGAGGGATAAACTCTTCGGCTGCAAACATAACATGAATGGGGTGATAAGTGGCAGCAGAAGTTACTTTGTCGCCTTCTTTAAAGCCGCCATATTTTCGTTTATATTCTCTGTCGTCTCGAACTTTCACTTCTGTGCCGTCGGCTCTTTTAACCGTCATAGGCCTCTGTGTGTCTGATTTGTTTGCTTTTAAATATTCTAGAATTCCCGTGCCGAACCACGCTTTTGTTTTTCCATCGGCACCAAAAACTTTTTTACTTCTTTTTCCTAGAGGATCATTTTCTCCGTAGACAATTACTATCTCTCCTGTGCCACCTTTCTTGAGAAGCACTAGATCCGGCAATGAAGGTTTTGTTGCAAACATTGACTTTTCTTCATCTGTGACATCACTCTCTCTACCGGAGGGATCTAATTCTGATTTTTCACGAGGTGTCTTTTTTCGCTTATTTGGATCTTCGCAATATCCATTTTTCTTATTGTAGACTTTTCCTTCGGGACATTTGCATGTCTGAGTTGCAACGTCCCATTTTCCACCTGAATTTTCACACTGCTTTTGAAAAATCTCATTATTCCTTACTTTCTTTTTGTCTACACATTTACCAGTTGCTTTATCAAGAACTTTGCCTTCTGGACATATGCAGTTTTCTCCGTCCCACTTGCCACCAGATGGTTCACAATTCTTCTTCTTGACACTTTCAGGCGGCTCACCAGTCTGTGTTGAACATCCTTTTTTCTTAGCTGCTAATAAATCTGCCAAAGCAGCTGCATGCTCTGGTCCGAATTTATAATCCATGCCTCGTTCTTTTAATACACTGTCTTGCCATTTATCGCCAAAACATTTTCTTATTTCATCATAGAATGTTTCAAAATGAAATCCTGGACCGCATTCTGAAACTCCTTTGGGGTCACAAAAATGTCGGCCTTTCCATGTACTATTGCTTTTTAGTCCTTTCGTTGGTTTTGATATATTCCATACTTTCGCATTGTTATACTTTCGGAAGCGCCAAATGAAAATACCATCTAAACCAATTTGTCTGTTTCTTTTTTTAGACCTACCGGTTTTTCTCTTTTTACGCCTCCTCGCCCAGGCCTTTAACCAACTATAATCTCGACCATAAAGAAGTCTTCCTGTTTTTTGTTGAACGGCTTTTTTTATTGCGTTTCTATTTTTTGTGGTTCTTTTGAGGCCGATAGTGTAGAGTATATTACCCCAGAAGTCTTCTCGCTGAGACCACTTTTCAAGAGGGTTTAGATTTATTTTTCTTCTTG